>ERZ1740072.4-NODE-4-length-288794-cov-15.077270_pt1 | contig 288794 bp, 279 predicted proteins | sample MGYA00581733_ERZ1740072 | MGnify/ENA primary metagenome ERZ1740072 (study PRJEB43018, sample SAMN04849741) | marine metagenome | isolation source: floating plastic debris | place: Pacific Ocean | collected 2008-08-30 | study: EMG produced TPA metagenomics assembly...
CATCATCTGAACCGCCCGTGTCCGAGCCACCGCCGGTGTCGCCCATGTCTGGGTCATCTCCACCGCCACCGGTGTCTGAGCCATCACCCGAGTCCCCCATGTCAGAACCATCGCCCGCGTCTGGATCAGGATCAGGGTCTGGAACGATTGCGACTGGGCCGAGTTCTGCTGTCGTGCCGGAGTTGGAGAATATAACGGCATAATCAATGTCCGGAACGCCATCGAGCACGCTAAACTCGCCTGAAATGCCGCCTAGCGCCTGCAAGAAGAGGTAGTTTGTCACTTCTGTCGGGACATTCTGAGACTGTAGCTCGAGGGTTCCATCAAGGGTTGCTTCACCTGAAACGAAGAGGAAGTCGCCTATCCCGGTTGCGCCGTCATACTCGATTGGCAGGACGCCGTTCGCGCCCTGGGTAAAGTTGCCGATCAGGTTGAAGCGGCCCGGTGAGGACCCGATCTCCAATCGGCCATTATTGATGAGATTGCCCTCAAAGCTCGAACCATCCCGGGCATTCAAAGTCGCGCCAGCGAAAATCGTTGCTGTCGTAGCCCGGAGAATGGCGGACTCGGCGATGGACGTGGTCCCCTGTCGGAAATTTGCTTGCTGCCAGCCGACATGTTCGCCGGCCAGGATAGCATTATCGCCATCGAAACTGAGGATTTCAAACTGCTGGATCGCATCGGCCGACCCGCCGGAATTGGTCAGCGTCTTCGCGGTCGTGCTGGTGATCGAGACCGTGTCGGTGCCAGTGCCGCCGAACACCGTACTGCCGGAGCCAATCGTTCCGGCATATTCGAACGTGTCGTCGCCAAAGCCCATGACAACGTCGTTCGTAACCCCTCCGTTCAGGGTAAATTTATCATTCGCAGAGCCGCCTAACGCACTATTAAAGTCGACCGCACGGGCCACGCCATAGACAGACCCCGTCTCTGTCACGGTTACGTGTGCGCCATTCACAGTAGAGGTATAGATGCCATAAAAACCTCCGGTGACATTGCCAGACACAGTCACACTTGTCGTCGAAGCCGCAGCATCGCTGAAATTGTACGCACTCACGCCGGTGGACTGCACGGATACATCGCCGACTTTAATATCTATGGCGCCGCTGGACACAGGCGAAGAGGCGAGGCCATTTTTAGCCGTAACGCCATAGCCATAGGCATAGATCGCAGCATCAGTCTCAATCGTGATGTTGCCACCGAGGCTGTAGGCTCCAATTCCACGATAACTCTGATCGATCAGGCTTGAGGGCGCCGGTGTAAATATCGGAATCCCGACATTCGTGATCTCAATATCCCCAGTCCCGCTGACGGCGTGCAGGGCGACCGCCGACAAGCTTTGACTGGTGACGCTGCCAATGTTCTCAATCGTAATCTTGCCGCCTCCGGAACTCGCATAAATGCCTTCTCCGGTGCCGCCGCTCACAGAGGCGAGGTCTTGGATTGTGAGGTCACCGCCGGTGGTGTGCAGGTCGATGCCATTGTCCACGCCGCTGATGGTTCCGAGGCCTACGCCGGTGGTGGCATCCTGAGTGCCTGCAATCGTCGCACTCGCATCGGCCCGCGTGGAATTCAAGTAAACGCCGTCGCCGGCTGTGCTGGTCACCGCGCCATTTTGGCCGAGATTGATCGTCGCACTGCCGGTGCCCGCATGCGTGGCGTGGATGCCAAAGTCTGTTCCCTCAACCTCGCCCTCCGCCGTGATGGAGAGGTTACGGCCGTTCGTATTGACCGCTTTGATCGCGGCGTAGTCTTTATTAGGGCGCCAACCCGACCAGTCGTTCGAGACTTTCGCACTCGACTTGATGATCAGATCGCCTGAACCCTTTTGCGTGGCTAAGATTCCGTAAATGTCACTCTCGACTATGCCAGAAGATGTGATGGACAAGCTTCTACTCGAATCACCTTTTGCGTTCTCGTAATTGTAGACTTCAATCGCAGCATCGTAATTCCTGCCGGACTCAACGGAGCCAACCACTACCGTGCTCGCCCCCGTTCCTCTATGCCTAATGAGGACACCATGACTATCTGCGTAGACTTTCGCATTTGCCGTGACCGAAACCGAGCCGCTATCTTCCCCTGAATCTACAAAGATTCCTCTTGTCTCCGCGGTAATGCTACCGTTCGATATGATTGATATTTCGGGTGTTGCTCCCGTTCCAGTCACTTCAATACCGTTATTAGCTTTGGATACGATGTTCCCATCACTTCTCACCGAAATCGCGCCATTAGCGTTGGCGCCGATTGCAATACCTTGGCTGCGAACGCTTATGTCATTTTGAGCTTGAACTGTGATTGCCCCTGACATCGTGCCCGAGACCGAATTGATTCTTATTCCAGCTCCAAGCGATGACGAGATGCTACCGTCAGCAGATGAATTCAACGACAGGTCGCCAGCTCCGGTTTCGACACGAATGGCATCCCCGTTATTTGCCATAACGCCGCCATTCACATTGAGCGTCATCAGATTGGTGCTCTCATTTCTCAGCTTTAGCGCGTGATCGTCACGCTCCCCGCCAGTGCTCTGAACCAGGCCATTCGTAGTGATCGTCGCCGTGCCTGAGCCGGTATGCTTCGCATAGATCCCATAATTGCCGGCCGTGACCGCGCCATCGGTTTGTAGCGTGAGGTCCGTGCCATTATTCTCAATGTCGACGCCATCCAAGCCTGCATTGATCTGCCCGCCAGCTTTGACTTTGACATAGCCGCCATCAGAGACAGCTATGATGCCTGCGCCGGTGGTGAAGATGTCGCCAATGGCGGCGCTCGGGTTTAAGGCGTCCGCCCCGATATTGATGCTGCCCGTGCCGCTATAGGCGAGGATGCCGTCATAGCTATAGGTGTCCGGCACAGGCAGTGTGCCTGTGCTCGTGAATTTCGGGATGGCGACATTCTGGATCGAAATATTTGCGCCGCCGAAATCGGTTTGGGTGGTCGCATCATATTCACGCGTATCGGCAAGGATCGCCGCCCCGCCCTCACTGGTGACGCTCGTGATGTTTTCGATCGTAACGGCCCCAGACTCGGTCAGGGCTACGATCCCGCCTGAGGCAAGCGTAGGGTCGGGCGCCGCTGCGCCGCCGCCTCTCACCTCGCCAAGGTCTGACACCTGAACGCCAGCCCCTTTGGTGGTGACAAGAAGGCCCATCGCGCCGCCGTCAATATCGCTGGTCGAGGTGCCTTTTACGATGACGTCGGAATCTACATCCGTGGCGTCTGCTCCGGAAGTAAGAACAGTACCCGCAATATCACCAGATACGAGCGCGTCAGCGCCAAGGGTCAGAGAAATTTTTCCGGTATTCGATGGATTGGGAAAGTTTAGATCGCCAGCAGCGATGCCGATTACCCCAGTCGCTTCACCAGACACGTTTAGCGTGATCGCGCCGCTTCCAGAACCAAATGCCCCAATCGCTTCTGCGGACTGACTATACGCGCCTTGTTCCGTATCGATTGTGATCGTGCCATCGCCTGACGTCCTGGCGTCAATCCCGCGACCGCTTCCCGCCACCACGCGTCCACCTGTCGAGATATCGACGTTTCCACCTTCGCTATCAGCGAGGATGCCGGTGCCCTCGACTATAATACTACCGATCAGGTTTGCGTCGGCGTTATTGAGGGCGCCGATATTAATGTTGCCGGTGCCACTATTCACAATGATGCCATTAGCGCTGCGGATATCCACAGTCGTATCAAGGCCATCATCATCAAACTCTAGGATCGAAACGTTTTGAATCGAGATGTTTGCGCCGCCGGTTCGATCAAAAATTAGAGGAGGCCCGAAATCAATGTTGAGATCGCGTGTTTCGGCTCGGATCGCTGCGCCATATTTACTGCTGACATTGCCGATATTCTGAATGGTGATCTGTCCACCTTCTGAATCTGCGGTGATTCCGTTGAAAAGTTCACCGTCAACTCGCGCTAGGTTTTGGATCAATATATCGCCGCTATTGGTGTTGACCTTAAGCCCATCCAGGTCACCACGAATGATCCCGGAGCCCTCTCCAGACGTCTGATCGATACTGCCTTGAACCGCTGCCTGGGTATTTGAGTTCCACGTCCTCAGATATATGCCATTCGCTGCCGTGCCCGTGATGACGGCGTCTTCTTCAAGCGTGATGGTGGACGCCGAAGGCCCGCGCTGGTTCAGGCTAATGCCTGTGATACCCACAATAGGACCCGTCGCGACGATATTCGTCGCGCCGGTGTTTGCGCCGACAAAACTGATGCCGACAAGCGGGCTCTGGGTTATAATAGGAGAATAGCCAATTTCAGCGACTTCAATATCAACTGTCGTCACATTGGATCCGGCATTCACGTCCAACGCATTGACCAAGTTGGCGTTCTGAATAAGGCCGAATTTTAGATCGATGGCGCCATTGCCCAAACTATCAATGTCGACCCCGCCACTAATTGTGCCGTTGCTGGAATCGATATTGAGCGCACCACCTGCGCCGAGAATCTCTGCCTTGAGGCCGGTTCGTTGACCTGCGTTCGCGGTGTTCCGGATGCTCCCCGCGTTTGTGATATCGATACTTCCAGAGCTCGTGACATCGACCGTATGTGAGTTTGGGCTCGCGCGGCTGACAGTCGCGCTGTCCTCAATTCGCAATGTCTGCGCGCCCGCGCCATTCATAATCAATTGCGGGGTCTGACCGATAAGCCCGGTCGATCCTGGTGGCGCCCCCTGCTCTCCAATGACAACCGTTAAGTTATCAGCAGTCGTGCGCAAAGTTCCGAAAGGGGTTCCAGCCGGGTTGGAGAGACAAGTTAGGGTCTCGCCATTATCGTCTAAACCGTTCCCTACATTCGGATTATTCGGGTCGTTCGGATTTGTGTCAGTGCATTCATCTGGAATGATGGATTGCGCGTTTGCGCGTGTGCCATACACACCTCCGGGTACAACCAGAGCCAAAATTCCGGCTGATGCGGCGAACATAAGCTTGTTGCGAAACTGTGGTTGCGACGACGTAAATGATGCAGCTGTGCTGCGCTGGATAGATCGAGTCATAGAGAGCCCCTCGAATCGGATTGAACATTCTGAGGAGCCAAGTAGAGTGCAAGTCGTCGAGTAAGTCGTTCTCGCAGCGTCTCTATATCAGTGTCATTTTGTAATTGATCGGCACGACATAAAATTTTACAAAGGTATGTAAATGCACCCAAAATATACGTTTAAAGGACGCATTTACTAGACAGATACTCTGCATACCTCAAAGACGCCGCAGGATCGTATCTTGCGGCGCCTTTGAATTGAGTTTGAGCCTTGCTCCCCAGCCTCTAGAACTTAACCGTAATTCCGGCCCATCCTTCATGGTCGGTGAAGTTCTTACTGCGGGTCGTGTCATAGCGGATATGGCCGTAGATCTTGTCAGAGAAATAGATCTTGGCATCGGCGCCTATCGCGGCCCTGGACGTGTCGAGCTTGGCAGAGCTTGGGGTGAAGTTGGCGTCTGGGACGACCAGGCTGGCCCGGCTGTTGATCTGGAGGTCGCCGGAGAGGTTCTCCCACAGAACATGGAAGCCCGTATCCACTCGCGTGTCGCCAAACAGCGTCGTTTCATAGCGCCCTTCTCCGCCCGCACCGATGACGGCCTGTTGCGCGGTTTCTTCTTCATAAGTGAGGTTCAGGATCCCGGCCCCGCTTTCTTTGAAACGGTTATAAGTCCCAGTGGTGAGGTCTGCGGTCAGGACCGGTCCAAGGCTCAGCCCATCTTCGGTCTCGCGCGACCAGAGCAGATCATAGTGGAGCTTGGTCTTGAAGCTGGATGCCTTGCCCTCGGTTTCGGCGCGGGTCACGACCGGCTGGCCATCGCCCATCACGAAGACACGCTGCAGATCATAATCCTGCCAGGCATGTGAGGCGGCTGCAGCCAGGAACAGACCGTCTATCTGCGCGTTCACGAAGCCGCCAAGATGTACACTGTCCACCTTACCGTGTGAGATGCTGCTATCGAGATCGGCTTCAGTAAATCCGGTTGAGAGCCCGAATAGGATCTCTGCGCCGTTCTGCTCAAACAGATGCTGGGCGCCGAAGGCGAAGCCGCTATTGCCGCCCTCCCAACCGGTCTGGCCAGCACTGTTGCCGACATCATAACGGCCGCCCAGACCTGTGGTCCAGAAGCTCCACTCGCCGGACGTCATGGTCTCGCTGCGGCGTTGGATCAGGCTGTCGGCAAACAGATCGCTCGCAAACATGCCCGCCATCAGAGCCGATGGCACGAGCTCTTTCGGTGACAGCAAAGGCGCTGCGGGTTCTGGATCAGGATCTGGCTCAACCGGAGCAACCGGGTCGGTTGGGTCGGAGCCGTCGCCCGTGCCGCCACCATCTGAACTATCTCCGCCGTCGCCAGAACCATCATCTGAACCGCCCGTGTCCGAGCCACCGCCGGTGTCGCCCATGTCTGGGTCGGGATCAGGATCCGGATCAACGCTGACCGCAATCGGGCCGAGCTCTGCGATCGTGCGAGAGTCAGAGAATGTCACGCCGAAATCGACATCAGGAACACTGTCGAGCAGGCTGAATTCGCCAGAAATACCGCCTAAGGCCTGTAAGAATTCGAAGCTCGTGGTCTCCGTAGGGGGAGTCAGGAGGCGCAGCTCCAGGGTTCCATCCAGGGTCGCCTCACCTGAAACGAAGAGGAAGTCGCCTGTCCCGGTCGCGCCGTCATACTCGATGGGTAGGACGCCGTTTGCGCCTTGGGTGAAGTTACCGATCAGGTTGAAACGGCCCGGTGAGGAGCCGATCTCCAACCGGCCATTATTGATGAGATTGCCCTCAAAGCTCGAACCATCCCGCGCGTTCAAAGTCGCGCCAGCGAAAATTGTCGCGGTTGTGGCCCGGAGGATAGCAGACTCGGCGATGGACGTGGTCCCCTGCCTGAAATTTGCTTGCTGCCAGCCGACATGCTCACCCGCCAGAACAGCGTTATCGCCATCAAAGTTCAGGATTTCAAACTCCTGGATCGCATCGGTCGACCCGCCCGAATTGGTCAGCGTCTTGTCTAGAACGCTCGTAATGCTCACTGTATCCGTCCCGTCGCCACCGAACACGGTGCTGCCATCGCCCATCGTGCCGCTGAGATTGAACGTGTCGTCGCCTGTGCCCATCATGACGTCACTCAAAACAGAGCCGCTCAAGGTCAGCGTGTCATTGGTGACTGTGCCTTCATAGCCCGCAAACTCGATCGCATTGCCATTCGTGCTCGCGACAGACCCGGTCTCGGTGATGTTCACCGTCGCCCCGGCTGTCGTGTTGAGCACGACGCTGGCGAGCGTTGCCGAGTCCGACGTCACCCTGCCCCCAAGCGTAACCTCTGTGATGGCGCCCGCGCCCTTACTCTCGACCTCAATCGCCGCCTCGCCAGCGTCGATCGTGCCATCAACACGGATCTGAACCGCCGCGCCCTCACTATTGGCTTCAATGCCGGTGCCGAGCGTGAAGATATCTCCAATCGCATTGGCAGCTTCATTGTCCTTGGCGCCGATATTGATGCTGCCCGTTCCGCTATTCGCGACGATGCCAATGCCGCTGTAGACGTAGGGTGTGTCGGGATCAGTATTATCAGCGATCCTTGGGATCGCGACATTCTGGATCGAAATGTCCGCGCCATCTCTGGAGAAACCTTCACTGGTGGCTGAAACGCGTGTTTCGGCCACAATGGCTGTGCCGTATCTCGCGGTAACACTGCCAATGTTTCGGATCGAAATAGCGCCGCCTTCGGAAGCGACGTCCATTCCAATTTGGAGTTCTGTTCCAAAATCCAGGCTCGCCCCAATAATCGCACCGACCCCTGAGATATCGACATCAAGTCCGCCGCCACTTATGGCTAGTCCGAGCAGTTTGCCTTCAATTGTACTCGTGCCGTCCCCCGTGATTATGATGTCTCCGACAGGGTTTGCTCCGGAAGACCCGCCAGACTGCAAGATCCCGACACCCACAAAGCCGCCGCGAACACTCGCACCCGTGCCCAATTCAAGAGAAAGTGCGTTTGGATTCGCCGCAGTGCCCGTGAGGTCCGAAGCCGAAAGCACAACACCAACTTCGAACTCCTCTGGCGCATCATCAAAGCCAACCGTCACGTCGCCATTGATGGTGATGTCGACGTCGCCCTTACCAGCTGTTCTAGCGGATATTCCCTCTTGTATGGTCTCAATATTTCCATCGACCACCAAGGTCGTGGTCGCATCATAGGTTCGTGTAGAAACACCAGTTGAGCCTGCTCTGATGGTTCCAACTGTGCGAATATCAATTGAGCCGCCATTGCTTTCCGCTCTGATCCCATAGTTGGATGAATAAATATCACCGATCCCGCTGTCTGCTTGGTTGAGGGCCGCGCCGATATTGATGTTGCCAGTACCGCTAATGGCGACGATGCCATCGGCGCTGTAAATGCTGCGCGTATTGGGGTTGCCCCCATCGCTGATCTTTGGAATCCCGACATTCTGGATCGAGATATCCGCGCCGCCCGTCACGAAGCCTTGATTCGAGACGAAGGACTGGAAGCTTGTATCGACATCAATGGCCGCTTTATCTTTACTGGTGACGCTGGTCACATTCTGGATGGTGACCTTCCCGCCCTCTGTTTTGGTGGAAATTCCTGACTCCGTTTCACCATAAACTTGCGCCAGGTCTTCGATCAGGATTTCGCTGCTGGTCGTTGCGAATTGGATGCCATGCGTCTGGCCGAGGATGCGGCCATAGCGTTCGCCGCTCGCTTGATTGAGATCGCCTCGGATCGTCGTCAGTGACGCGGTCCTTTGGGCTTCAATGTAAATGCCTTCCTCTGCTGTGCCGGTAATGACGCCATCCCTGCCAAGATTGATCGTCGCTGCGGAGGTGGATTGGTTCTTTAGATAGATGCCCTGTTCACCTGTGACGGTACTATTGGCGTTGATCGTCGCCGTGCCGCCACCAGAGTGGGTCAGACCGACGCCGCGACTGTAAATCCCCGCCCCTGAAACCGCGCCATCGGTCTTGATGTAAGACGCGGCGGAGCCGGTATTGGTGGCAAATATGCCGTTACCATTGGCGCTCGTAACGGTGGTACCGCTCGCGGTGGTGATGTTGAGGGCACCATCAGCGCTGTGATCGACTTTGATGGCGCGGGATGCGCTGACGTCTCCCTCGATTGTAAGCTCGGTTTTGCCGACGCCTAGATTTTGGATATCAATCGCCGTGAGGTCTAGAGTACTGATTAGATAACCGTATTGAGGACCAATGTATGCCGTAACCTGATCCGTGGTCCTGAGAGAAACATCACCGGTCGTGTTTCCAGTGCGAACTGTGATCGCGGGTCCTGTTGGCGTCGAAACACTCGTTAATAGCTCAACCAAACCCGTGGTGATATTGATCTGCCCGGTTCCCTCATTTTTCGCGTAAATTACTCCATAGACTTTACCAGTTTCGGACAGAATATTGATGTCTCCTGCACCTCCGGAGACCCTCGCATCAAGCGCAACATCACGATTCCCAAAGCCACCAGGAGCATCGGTTGCAATTATGCCTTGATTGGTCAGCGATATGCTGCCGCTCGACGATGTCATCTTAATTGCTGGCGAACCTAAGTATGAATTCTCAGACCCAACTATTCCATTCTCCTTTATCACCAGAGATTGGTCCGAATCTCCATCCATCTCGATCGCTGTAGTGCCAAACAAATCATCAACACCCATTGGGTAATAGTCGTTATAAACCCGCGTTGGCGTGGCTCCATCGCCGATGATGAGCGTCAGCTCATCGACATTGGATGCAATCGGATCGATGTCGCCGGGGTTGGTGAGATCTTGAACACAGGTAATCGTTTCACCTGAGTCGATGTCGCCATTGCCATTATTGTCCAGATCGCTCGAACCAACCGCGTCACTACACTGCGGCGGCAAAACATTTACCTGTTGTGCATTCGCGCGCGCGCCATACAGCCCTCCCGGCGCCACAAAAGCCAGGATCCCGGCCGAGGCCGCGAGCATCAATTTGTTGCGAAATGGTTGTGTCGGTTCAAGGACAGCCTGTGTGCTGCCCAGCTTTGATGACGTCTTCATTTTACCCCTCAATTTGTCTGAGTGCAACGGTGTGAGGCGAGTAGATTGGAAGCCGAAATAGAAGTCTTTCTCCTGGCGTCTCAATTTTCGGGGACGCTGTTGAACTGTGCCATTTTTTCTATTCGATACGGTCCAGTTACAACTTTTCCACGGGGATAAATTTCATGAATTTCTTTAGTAAACAGAAGGATGCGGACATGGGCGCAGTGCCGCTGGAGGCGTCGGAGACGGATCAACCGAGCGCCGACTTAAACGAATCATCGTCTGACGAGGTCCCGAAATCTGCGCCGCAAGCGCGCGAGGCTCAGGCGGACGAAACGGCCCCGGAAACCGATCCGGGGAATCCCGAAAAGGAAAAGCCTGACGCTCAAAACACGACGAATATCTCCTTCTCTGGAAACCTGTACGGCTTCCTCGCCTCGCGGAATATTTCTCTGGCCTTCACCTCTTACCAGACCGGGGTGCTCTACCTTCTAGGGCACGGCATGGACCGGAAATTGTCACTGCACCAGGCCCACTATCCGCAGGCTATGGGCGTTATTGGTGATGGCGCGCGGATCTACCTCGCCGCGCTGAACCAGATTGTCCGCTTGGAGAATGTGCTTGGCCCGGATCAGATCGCCAATTCCAAACATGATAAGGTCTATGTGCCGCGCAATTTCCAAACCACCGGCGCGGTTGACCTGCATGAGATAGGCGTGACCAGCGAAGGCAAAGTCGTGTTCATCAACACCAAATATTCCTGCCTGTGCGAGTTGAGCCTGAAGCATAGTTTCAAGCCGATCTGGAAACCCTCATTCATCAGTCAGATCGTGCCAGAAGATCGCTGCCATCTGAACGGTCTCGCAATGCTGGATGGCAAGCCGAAATATGCCAGCGCCGTCTGTCGCTCCGATGTTGTCGATGGTTGGCGTGACCGGCGTCATGATGGCGGGATTATCATCGATATCGACACCGATGAGATCGTCGCGGAGGGGCTCTCAATGCCGCACTCGCCGCGTGTGCATGATGGCAAACTCTGGGTCGCGAATTCCGGCTCCGGCGAGATCGGTTGGATTGATCCGGATAGCAAGACCTTCCAGCCGGTTGCTTTTTGCCCGGGCTTCATTCGCGGGCTCGCTTTTGTCGACGGCTATGCGATCGTGACGCTGTCCAAGCCGCGCTATAAGCGCTTTGATGGCTTGGCCCTCGCCGATACGCTGGAAGAGAAAGATGCAGATCCTTGGTGCGGTGTTCAGATCATCTCTCTCGCCGATGGATCTGTGGCGCACTGGATTCGTTTTGACGGCATGATCCAGGAATTCTTTGATGTCTGTGTCCTGCCCGGCGTGAAAGACGCGCTGACGATCGGGCCGCAAACGGCGGAGTTCAACTCCTTCATCTCAATCGAACCTGGCCTGCCGGAGCAAAGCGGTGACACAGCTCCGGCAATCTCAGAGGGGGATGATGTCATGGTCGGTACAGAAACGACTGACAAAGGCGGAGCGATCGAAGACAAGGCCTAGTTCTCAAGTGGCCCGCAATTGGCTAGGTCTCGTCTCAGGAACATGGGCGAGGACCAGCGATTGCGGCATCTCTACATCATTATGGGCCCAGCGGGCTGCGGGAAATCCTCGATTGCGGAGGCGCTAAGCGATCAAACCGGCTGGGTCATGATCGAAGCGGATGCGCACCATTCCGAGGCGAACGTCGAAAAGCAGACAGCCGGTATCCCGCTGACAGATGCCGACCGCGCGAGTTGGATTTCGAGTATCGTAGAGACGATCAATCAATCTGTAGCACCACAGCAGGTCCTCGCCTGCTCTGCGCTAACGCCTTATGTGCAGAGCCGTCTCAGCGATGAAATCGAGCCGACCTGCCACTGGTTTTTGCTGAGCGTCTCGCGCGAAGAGTTGAAGCGCCGTCTGTCGAGCCGCTCTGACCACTTCATGCCCGCTTCGCTATTGGATGATCAGTTGCAAGCGCTGACGGTCCCGGAGCACGTTCATCAGGTGAACGGCGAACAATCCATCGCTCAGATTTGCGCTGATATCCTCAGCCTGATTTAACGAAGAGATGACCGCACCGCAGCTCAGCCTTCGCATCGATTTGCCAAACGGAACCCGGTTTGGACCTGGCAAAGCCGCGCTGCTATCAGCCTTGGTGGACACAGGATCCATCCGGGCGGCGGCCGAACACATGAGCATGTCCTATCCGCGCGCTCTAAAATTGATCGAACAAATGAATGAAAGCTTCGCCGATATGCTGGTTGAAACGAAGCATGGCGGCGCAGATGGCGGGGGCGCACAGGTCACCGAACAAGGCCGCGAAGTGCTGCGTCTCTATGAAATGATTTGTGAGACTGCTGACGCGTCGTGCGGGCACGCTTTCGAACAATTGAAACAGCATATTCGAGATTAAGCTGGCTTCGATCTAAATCATGGTTTACATCGCCTCTATGGCGGCAATGGCAATGACAGGCGAACATGCTGAGGATGTCTTAGAGCGGCTCTTAGGCTGGTTGAAGACCGGCCAAGACTGCGCGCTAGCCATCGTGACCCATACAGAAGGCGGCGCAGTGCGCGCTCCCGGGGCTCTTTTGGCCATCGGCCCTGATGGGCGCTTTGGATACATCTCTGGCGGCTGCATTGATACCGACGTCGAACTCCAGGCGCGTCAGGCTTGCGCCGATGGTCAGGTTAGACGGCTACGCTATGGTGCTGGGTCACCCTTCGTTGACCTCCCCCTGCCCTGCGGCGGCGCGATAGAACTTGTGATTTTACCAAATCCAGTGTCGGCGCTCATTGAGCAGGCACATGGCAGACTGCGCTGGCGGGAAAGCGTCTATCTGTCCCTTTCGGCCGCAGGCGAACTCAAGCTCGCCGCTGAGCCGCTCGCTTTGCGCTCTGGTGATCAAGTCTTCTGCTACGCGCCGAAGCTACGCTTGAGGATCGCTGGCCGCGGTTCGGATGCGCTGGCTTTAGCGAAAATGAGTGAGGCCGCAGGCTTCGAGACGCGCATCCAACTCGTCGATGAAGACGATATCTCAACAGCGAAGACCGCTGGTTTGACAGGTGTTGAGAAACTCAATGCCGTTTCAGATTTGAAGCAAGCAGAGGATGACCGTTGGACGGCGTTTGTGCTTCTCTTTCATGATCAAGATTGGGAAGTTCCGCTCTTACAGCAAGCGCTTGCTGGGCCAGCCTTTTATATTGGCGCGGTCGGAAGTTTGCGAACACATGACAAGCGATGCCGTGCATTGAGCGCAGCGGGTTGCAGCGAGCAAGATATCGCCCGCGTACGCGGCCCTATCGGCTTAGTGCCATCTCTGCGAGACGCTTCCTATATCGCGATATCAACGCTCGCCGAGATTATTGAGGCCTATCCCGGCACCGCCAGCGCCAAGCGACAGAGCACAGCGTTAGTATTGCTCGCTGCGGGGACCTCCAGCCGATATGAAGACGGAGATAAGTTGCTCGCAAAGCTAAATGGAAAGCCCGTCCTTGCGCATGCTGGCGCGCTCGACCTTATGACGAGGACCCGGTCCCGGGTTGCTGTCGTTCCATCTGCGCCGTCGCCGCGGTCGGACGTCCTAACTGCTCAGGGCTGGGGCATCATCTCAAACCCCAACGCTAAAGACGGACAGTCTACGTCACTGGTCAGCGCAGTAGATGCCATTCAGAGCGATCCAGATATCGATCAAATCATCCTCGTCTTGGGAGATATGCCGAATGTTCCAGCCGAGCACCTCGACGCCATGTCTAAGCTTGCGGAACATCAAGAAGTATCAGCGATCATGAGCGAATGTGATGGCGTTCTGAGCCCGCCTGCCCTGTTCAAGCGACAGCATTTTGACGCTCTATCAAAGCTGAGCGGCGACCAAGGTGCGAAATCCGTTTTTCTGAGCTCAGAGATTGGGCGAGCGACCTTGCAGTTCTCCCCTCAACAGGCCCAAGATATTGATCATGTTGCTGACCTGGCGCGGATGTCGGAGGTGATCGATGCCTGATGGACTTACTCAAGCGCGCCCGGCGCCGTTGGTTGATCAATTCGGGCGCCAGGTAACCTATTTGCGCATGTCGGTGACGGATCGCTGCGATCTTCGTTGTACTTATTGTATGGCAGAGAAGATGCAGTTCCTGCCCAAGCGCGAATTACTGACTATCGAAGAGTTAGACGCCGTCGCGCAGGCTTTCATCCGTCGCGGTGTTCAAAAGATTCGGATCACCGGCGGCGAGCCCCTCGTACGCAAAGGGATGCCGGAGCTGTTCGCGCGGCTAGGCAAGTATCTGGGGCATGGTCTCGAAGAGCTGACGCTGACCACCAACGGCACACTCCTGGCGCAGCATGCTGAGATGCTTGCGAACAATGGCGTAAAGCGGATCAATGTGTCGCTCGACTCGCTTGATCCAGAAACCTTTGCACGCGTCACGAGGCGCGGAAAACTTGATCAGGTCCTCGCCGGTATTGATGCCGCGCTTGAGGCTGGCTTGAAGATCAAAATCAATACTGTCGCACTCAAACATGAAAACGTGTCCGAGCTGACGCGCATGATTGAATGGGCGCATGGCAAAGGCATGGACCTGACCCTGATCGAAGTCATGCCGCTTGGCGAGACGGGTGAAGATCGAATTGATCAATATATCCCGCTTCCAATGGTGCGCGATCAATTGGCGGCGCATTGGACGCTCACAGACGAAGTTTCGGTTCTCTCAAATGCAGGCCCCTCTCGTTATGTTCGGGTCGAAGAAACGGGCGGAAAGCTTGGCTTTATCACACCGCTGACGAACAATTTCTGCGCTGGCTGCAACCGTGTCCGCGTCACCTGCACAGGGCGGATCTATATGTGCCTTGGCCAGGATGATCACATCGACCTCAGACGTGCGTTGAGAGAAGATGAGGATCCAGAGCAGGCTTTGAATGCCTGTTTGGATCAAGCTCTGTTCAAAAAGCCCGAGCGCCATGAGTTCGCGATCGACCGGCGGGGACAAGACCCTTCCCTGCCCCGACACATGTCGGTGACGGGAGGCTAGAGTGGTCAAAATCATCTATTTTGGGCGACTGAGCGATGTAACAGGACTGAGCGAGGAAATGCTCGATATCCCTGAAAGTGTAGAGACAGCACATGAGCTGCGAAACTGGCTCGATCTTCGATTTGAAGCAAAGGGTGCTTTGTTGGAGCCGACGGTAAGGGTCGCGATCAATAGCGAGATTGTGCTTGATGCATCCAAACTCGGCGACGCGAGCGAGATTGCATTCATGCCCCCGGTCGGAGGTGGCTGAATGATCCGTGTCTCTGATGCGCCCATCAATGCGGCAGAAGCTCTGAGCGATTTTGAGCAGAGTGTCGGTGATGCCGGCGCAATCGTCTCGTTCACGGGTCAGGTGCGGCCAAGATCGGCTGCTGGGTCGGTCTCCGCCTTGTTTCTCCAGGCCTATTCACCGATGACCGAGCGCGGGATTGAAGCTGCGCTCCAACAAGCCAAACAGAGATGGCCGCTATCTGATGTTCACATATGTCACAGGACTGGAGAGATGAGTCCTGGCGATACGATCGTATTCGTTGCGACCGCCTCCAAACACCGGCGCGCAGCTTTCGAAGCGGCGGACTTCTTGATGGACTATTTGAAAACAGAAGCTGTGTTTTGGAAAAAAGAGATAGCGGATGGCGGTGAGGCTTGGATAGAGCCGCGCCAGGACGATTATCAGGATGCCGCGCGCTGGCAGGCAAAGGAAGCAGGTTAAGAATGGCAGGAATTGATGAAAGCTTGAGCTTTGTGCCAGTCCGTATCGCGGTTTTGGTCGTTAGCGATACGCGCACGATGGAGACCGATACATCAGGCGCTTTGCTTGCGGAACGAGTGAAAGAAGCTGGGCATGAATTGGCGGACCGGAAAATCGTAAAAGATGACCCTGCCCTGATCCGGGAAACGGTTCAGGCTTGGATTGATGATCCAAGTGTCGATGTTGTCATCTCAAGTGGTGGGACGGGCCTTACTGGCCGTGATGTTACGCCAGAGGCGGTGTCGCCGTTGTTTGAGAAAACCATAGATGGCTTTTCCGTGATCTTTCACCAAGTCAGCTTTCAGAGCGTCGGCCTTTCCACCCTTCAATCGCGTGCGATTGCAGGTCTCGCCAAAGGCACGTTTGTCTTCTGCTTGCCTGGTTCGAATGGCGCCGTGAAGGACGGATGGGATAAAGTCATTTCATATCAATTGGATAGCCGGCATAAGCCATGCAACTTGGTTGAGCTTATTCCCCGTCTGATGGAGACCTAATTGAGTGAGCTCACCCATATCGGGCCAGATGGACGCGCGCGGATGGTCGATGTCAGCGACAAGGATGACACTGACCGCGTCGCCATTGCGCATGGATATATAACCGTCTCTGCTGAAGCTTTCGCGCTGGCCGAAGGTCGCGAGACAAGAAAAGGCGACCCAATCGCGATTGCGGAGCTCGCAGGGATCATGAGCGCAAAACGGACGTCTGATCTCATCCCGCTTTGCCACCCGCTGCCGATCACGGGCGCTAAAGTTGATGTCGTCGCTCACCCTGAACAAAACGCTTTCGAAGTCATCGCGCGTGTCAAAACCACCGGCAAGACGGGTGTTGAAATGGAGGCGCTGACTTGTGTCAGCACAGCCTGCCTGACGATTTACGACATGCTGAAGGCTGTCGATAAGTCGATGGTCATTCATGGGATTGAGCTACTGGAGAAAACCGGCGGCAAATCCGGCATCTATCGAAAGCCCGAAGTATGAGCGGCTTGATTAGCGTGTCCGAGGCCCTCGCGCTCATTCAGGCAAATAGACCGCATCCTGAAACTGAGACGGTTCCGATTGAGCAAGCGCTTGGGCACCGTCTTGCAGAGCCTGTCATAGCGCAACGGACACATCCACCTGCGCCGATGTCTGCGATGGATGGCTACGCCGTGCGGCTTCATGATGTAAGCCAAACAAACGCTAAGCTTCGTGTCATCGGAGAAGCACCCGCAGGGCGCCCATTCGGAGGCGCCTTGGGACCTGGCGAAGCGGTTCGCATTTTCACGGGTTCCGTGATCCCAGATGGCGCGGACACGGTCATCATCCAGGAGAATGTGACGCGCGAGGACGAAAAGATTACGAGCCTGCAGGCTTATGAAAAACCCGCGCATATTCGAGCTGCGGGATTAGATTTTGCGACGGGTGATACCCTCATCGACGCTGGAACGCGCCTTCGCGCTGAGCATGTGTCTGCGGCGGCCGCGAGTAATAATCCGGTCGTGCAAGTGGAGCGGCGGCTTCGCGTTGGCTTGCTTGCAAATGGTGACGAACTCCGCCCGCCGGGATCCGACCTAAAACCCGGGGAGATTATCAACTCGAACCCTTACGGATTGAAAGCGCTTGTCGAAGGATGGGGCGGTGAAGCCGTTGACCTCGGCATTGCGGGCGACAGCGTCGAGGCGATTGAAGCGATCCTTGAAAACGCAAGAGACGTGGATGTCTTCGTCCCAATTGGCGGCGCGTCAGTCGGTGATCATGATCATATGCGGACGGCGTTCAACAATAGAGGCTTTGAGCCTGTTTTTGAGAAGATCGCTGTCCGCCCAGGCAAACCTACCTGGTTTTCGAAGGCTCCGGATGCGCTCGTTCTCGGACTTCCAGGAAATCCAGCCTCAGCGATGGTCTGCGCTCATTTGTTCTTGTCACAGCTCCTCGGCGTCGATTGGGGTAAGTCCCTCGTGAAGGGCAAATTAAAGGGCGACGTCGGCGCGAACGGACCACGCGAACATTTTATGCGTGCGCGATTGAGCTTCGATGAGGAAGGCGGTTTTGAGATCGATTCGACAATCAATCAGGACAGCTCTTTGTTGCGTCCGTTCCTGACATGTAACGTCTTACTGAGGCGAGAACCCAGCGCCCCTGCCCTGTCCGCAGGCGCAAATGCAGAGGCTTTGCTGATTGGTCCTATCTTGCCGTGACTGTTACAGTTTGCGAATGCGCCGCAACCGCAAAGATAATCGCAAAAATTGCGGGGTTTTGACTTTACTCGCTGAACGTTTCGATCATTATTTAGGTTAACGCGCGAAGGTCTGTTCTATCGGGGACAACCGCGCCAAGTGCTGGAGGCTGCACGCAATGGCGACACTTAAGATAAACGGAGAAACGATCACGGTTGAGGCGGAGGATGACACGCCTCTGCTTTGGGTGATCCGAGAACAAGTCGGTCTCACCGGCACAAAATACGGTTGCGGGATCGCACAATGCGGAACCTGTACGATTCATATTGATGGCAGCCCGGTCAGAGCCTGTGTCTACCCACTCGGAGCCTTGAGTGGCGAGGAAGAGATCACAACAATTGAAGGTCTCTCCGACGATGCCAGCCATCCAGTTCAACAAGCCTGGGCCGAGCTTGATATTCCACAATGCGGATATTGCCAGCCCGGCATGATCATGGCCGTCGCCGGCATGCTGAACGATAACCCGAACCCAACTGACGAGGATATTGATGCCGAGATCACCAATATCTGCCGCTGTGGAACGCTAGCGCGGGTCCGCAAAGGCATCAAACTCGCTGTCGACAAATCATAAGGGGAACGATCATGGCTAATACAGGATTACTCTCCCGCCGAGGATTTATCGTTGGCACTGGCGCCACCGGTCTAACGATTGGCATTTTGGCAAGTTGTTCGCCTTCGGCAACGGAGCCAGACGCCCCTGACTATTCTAACCTTCCACCAAACCCGGAAGTGAACGCTTGGGTTCATATTGATCACGATGACACCGTTACGGTACGCATCGCCCGCTCCGAAATGGGCCAAGGTACACTGACGGGGCTCGCCCAACTCGTCGCTGAGGAACTCGATGCCGACTGGGATAAGGTCACAACCGAATATCCAACGCCGGGTGAAAACCTGCGACGCGAACGTGTCTGGCGCGACTTCGGAACCGGCGGAAGCCAAGGCATTCGCGGGTCGCACGATTATGTCCGCGAAGGCGCGGCCGCTGCGAAGATCATGCTGATCGAGGCCGCCGCGAATGAGTGGGGTGTCCCCGCCAGCGAATGTACCGGCGAGAATAGCGTTATTACACACGGCCCGTCCGGGCAGACGACCACTTATGGCGCTGTCGCGAACGCCGCCGCTGAAATGGCGCCGCCTTTGGAGGTCTCGCTCAAAGACCCAAGCGATTGGAAGATTATCGGGCAAGCGAAGAAGCGCCTCGATACAGCCGATAAACTCACCGGTGCCCAAGCCTATGGGGCTGATCTGCAACTGGATGGCATGCTAAATGCGTCGATCAAGCAGGCTCCAAAAATTGGCGCCACGCTGAAATCATTTGACGCTTCAGCGGTTGAAAGCATGCCAGGCGTCAAGAAAGTCGCGGCGATCAAGAACCCGTTCGGCGAGGGCAATAATGCCGTCGCTGTTATTGCGGACACATGGTGGCAAGCCAATAAAGCGCTCGAAGCCCTGCCTATCGAATGGGAAGGCGGCGTGGATTTCTCGACCGCGGAATTCGAAGCCGAACTCGATGACGGCCTGACTGCGGACGAGGCCTTTATCGGCAATGGCGGCGGCGATCTTGCCGGCGCGTTTGGGAGCGCGGCACAAATGGTCGAAGCGACCTATAATATGCCGTTCCAGAACCATGCTTGCATGGAGCCGATGAATACGACGGCGCTCTACACTGAAGAGCGCTGCGAAGTCTGGTGCCCGACGCAGAATGGCGAGTCGGCTCTGGCAGCAGTCTCAGAAGCGTCTGGACTGCCGATTGAGCAGTGCGAGGTCTACAAGATTCACCTCGGCGGCGGCTTCGGTCGCCGCGGTATGCCGGACTATGTGCACCTGTCTGTACTGGTCGCGATGGAAATGCCGGGCACTCCGATCAAGCTGCTTTGGACGCGCGAAGAAAGCATGATGCATGGCTATTTCCACCCGACGACGAAGGCGCGCGTGCGCGGCTCTCTTGATGCGGATGGGAATCTTACCGGATTGCATTTGCGGATTTCGGGTCAATCCATCTTGGCCGCTTTGATCCCGCAAGCGCTCCAGAACGGCACTGACTATGCGACCTTCCAGGGCCTCCTACCCTCGGGTGTCGACCCGCGTCTGGAAGACCAGACTTTGAAATATTCATTCGATAATTTCTTAGTCGATCACGCGATGCGTAACCCGCCGGTCCGGCCAGGCTTCTGGCGCGGTGTGAACCTGAACCAGAACGCCATTTATCTCGAATGCTTTATGGATGAGCTTGCTCATGCTGCGGGCCGAGATCCTCTTGAGTTCCGTTTGGCACACCTTCAAGACAGCCCCTTAGCGGCAGCGGTGTTGCAAGCCGTCGCTGACAAATCTGGATGGGGTCAAGATGACGGCAAAGCGCGCGGCCTCTGTGTCATGTATGGCTTCGGTGCCTATGTCGCGGCCTGCGCTGAGGTGACCGTCAGCGATGACGGCGCCCTCTCGATCGATCGCATTGTTGCTGCGACAGATCCTGGCTATGCGGTGAACCCGCAGCAGATCGAAGCGCAAGTTGAAGGCTCCTTCGTGTATGGCCTATCTGCCATGCTTTATGGCGAGATCACTTATGAGGGCGGGGAAGTGCAAGAACGTAACTTCGACACGTTCAATTCCATGCGGATTGCCGACATGCCAGAAGTTGAGACGATTATCATGCCATCGGGTGGCTTCTGGGGTGGTGTGGGTGAGCCAACCATCGCTGTAGCCGCGCCAGCGGTCTTGAATGCCATCTATGCGGCAACCGGCAAGCGCGTCCGGCAGCTTCCGATTAAGGACCAAAACCTGCGGGATGCCTAAACCCAGACCCTTGTCAGCCTTGGGCGCGCTGAGCCTTCTTGGCTTGGCGGCCTGCGGCGCTGACAATTCGTCTAACGAGATGATGGTTGATCTGTCTGTTGCAGAGTCCACCAACCGTGCGGCGCAACTGGCGCTCGCTTGTAGCGGCTGTCACAGCCCTGACGCAGGAGCGATTGCCTTTCTGGACGGCTATTCAGCCAATCTGATGGAACAGAGCCTTCTGTCTTACAAGTCAGGCGCAAACGGGACGACCGTCATGCACCGCCTGGCGCGGGGTTATTCCGACGCCGATATCAAACTGATCAGTGAGTATCTCGGGCACGAGGCCGCGCCATGATCGATCTGAGCTTAGATCGCCGTCGTCTCATGCAGGGGGCTGCTTTGGGACTAGGAGCGTTGGCTCTGCCGATATCTGCGCGTTCGCAATCCAAGGCGCGGATCGTGATTATCGGCGGCGGATTTGGCGGGGCGAGCGCAGCAGCGTTACTGAGAAGACTGATGCCCTCAGCGCAGGTGACCCTAGTTGACGCAAATCCAACCTATACCGCCTGCCCTTTTTCCAATCTGGTGATCGGGACAGGTCGATCATTCTCAGCGCAGCAATTCGCATATGATGGCTTGCGTACTCAAGGCGTTAATGTCGTCATCGCAAAAGCGGCAGAGATATCCGCTGAAACCCAAATCGTGACATTGGAGGATGGAAGCGAGATCGGCTATGATCGCCTCATCCTGTCGCCTGGCATCGATATGCGCTGGGCGGCATTAGAAGGCTACTCAGAAACGGCTGCCGAAACTCTCCCTCATGCTTGGAAGGCTGGACCACAAACAACACTGCTTCGCGATAAACTAGTTGCCCTGGAGGATGGTGATCCTGTCATCATGACCGTGCCCCCTGCCCCTTATCGATGCCCGCCTGGCCCTTATGAGCGCGCGTCTATGATCGCGCATTACCTCAAGGCCAATAAACCACGCTCCAAGCTCATCATACTCGATGCCAAAGATCAGTTCTCCAAACAGGCCTTGTTTGAAGAAGCCTGGGCCGAGCATTATCCAGATCACCTTGAATGGCGCGGCGCGATCGATGATGGCGCAGTCAACCGTGTCGATGCCTCTCTAGGCGCAGTTTATACAGATTTTGATGAGATCCAGGCACCCGTCATCAATGTCATACCCCCGCAAAAAGCCGGAGCAATTGCGGACCGGGCCGGGGTGACCGATCTAACCGGATGGTGCCCGATCAACCCGATTTCTTTCGAATCAACACTTCAAGACAAGATCCACGTGATTGGTGACGCGACAATTGCCGCGCCGATGCCGAAGTCTGCGTTTTCAGCAAACCTTCAAGCGAAAGTGTGCGCGTTCGCTGTCGCGCGTCTCTTGTCCGATCTTGAGCCGATGCCAACCACGCTCTCGAACACGTGCTATTCTTACACGACGCCGGACGAAGCGATTTCAATCGCCGGTGTTTACACCAATGCAGATGGTCAGCTTCAGAGCATTTCGGGATCTGGCGGCGTCAGCCCGCTATCAGCGGAAAAGTCGATCCGAAACGCAGAAGCCGCACAGGCGGCACATTGGTTTAAAACGATCACCGATGAGGCCTTTGGGTGAGATGGCTCGTAGCCGGCACCGTTTTCGCGCTCGTGGCCTGCGGCGCCCCGGAGCCAAGTTTAATTTCAGCCAGTCAAATCGAGGGAGATGCCATTCCTCTAGCGCTGACAGCGGTTCCAGGCGACGCAGGTCGCGGCAAAACAGTCTTCGAGAGTCGCGAGATTGGCCATTGCGTCCTCTGCCATGCTGTCGATGCTCTAACAGCTGAGTTCCAGGGAAATGTCGGCCCGGATTTGTCGCTTGTTGGAGATCGATTGAACGAGGGACAGCTAAGGCTTCGCATCGTTGATTATCAAATTGTACGCCCCGGCACCTTGATGCCCTCCTATTACCGAATTCACGACTTATATCAGGTGGGAGAAGCGTTCGAAGGCGCGCCAATTCTGACCGCGCAGGAGGTCGAGGATTTGGTCGGCTATCTGAGTGCACGGAGATCTGATGATGAGCGTTGAGCATCCTATTTTCAGTCCAACACGTCGCCAGCTTTTGACGGCTGGTAGCGGCGCCATTGTGATTTCGACGCTGCCGCTCAAGGCGATTGCCGACGAAGTCGATCTCTTACGCGCCAGAACCGAGCTGTTTGGGAATGGCGCTATTCAAGAAGGCCGCGTTACCGTCAAACTCCCGCCGATTGCAGAAAATGGTCACTCGGTTCCAATCACTGTGACGGTCGATAGTCCGATGACCGCAGACGATTACGTCAAACGCGTCGCCATCCTATCACCGCGCAACCCGCTGCCAAATATCGCGCAACACCATTTCACGCCGCTCTCCGGCAAAGCTGAGGTCTCCTCACGCATTCGCATGTCAGGAACCCAGGCGATCCAAGCGGTTGCCGAGATGAGCGATGGGTCGCTTTGGTCCGGCAGTATGGAAACCGTCGTCACGCTCGCCGCTTGTGTCGTGCTATAGGAGGACATGATGTCAGGTATTCGACTAGCAGTTCCCGAAACCGCGACGAAGGACGAGATCGTCGAGATCAAAGCGCTGATTCGCCATCCGATGGAGAGCGGATTTCGGCGTGGATCGCGCGGTGAGGTGATTCCGCGCGATATCATCACACGATTTGAGTGCGACCTGAATGGCGAACTGGTCTTCGCCTCCGACTTCCATCCGGCGGTCGCCGCGAACCCGCTCATCACTTTTCATATGCGAGCATCCAAGAGCGGTGACCTAACGTTTCGGTGGACAGATCAGAACGGTCAGGTCTGGAGTGAGACCGCGTCCATCCTCGTCTCATGATCCGTGCGAGCGCGATTGCTTGCACGATGGCACTGGTCGGTTGCGACAGTGCGAGTAACGCGCCAGAGCCAAAACAGATCGCGGCAGATGATGTTCAAAGCGGCTACGTGTTTTTGACAAGCCAAACGCAAGAGCTGCAGGACGATCCTTTCGAGAATCCTGGATACTTGTGGGTCGATCGCGGCGAGCAGCTTTTTAGCGCGGCCGACAATCCGGCCGCTCCGGCCTGTGCGAGCTGTCATAGCGATGGCTTGAGCGGCGTTGCGGCGCGGTATCCGGCTGTGGATCTTGAATCGGGCGAGCTGCTCAATCTGGAAGGCAGAATCAATCAATGCCGAACGAAACATCAGGGCCTTGCCGCCTATCCTTATGAAAGCGATGCTTTGCTCTCCCTGACGGCCTACGTGGCGGAACAATCGCAGGGTGTTCGGACTTCGGTTACAATTGATGACACCAACCGACAATTCTATGAGACCGGCCGCGATTACTTCCTCACCCGTCGCGGTCAATTCAACCTGTCCTGCCAACAATGCCATACCGAAAGCTGGGGCAAGCAGCTCCGCGGCGACACAATCAGCCAGGGCCATGGCAATGGCTTCCCCGCCTATCGCCTTGAATGGCAAACTCTCGGCTCATTGCACCGGCGTCTGAGAGACTGCGATACCGGCGTCCGTGCGGAACCACTGCCGTATGGTGACGACACTTATATCGCTTTGGAGCTCTATCTCGCGGCGCGCGCGAAGGGATTGCCCGTCGAAACACCCGCGGTGCGGCGATAGGCGCCAGAGTAGCAAATTTTAACCGCTAACCGCGATTGACCTTAGGGCAAAGTCACCGCGCTTCATTGGTATTTGGGTTAATTTTCCCCGTTTCACTTGTTGTCCCGTTGTATTTTTGACGCAGTGATCAAGAGAAGTGACATAATTTTCAAACGGTTGCAGCTCCAACAATTGACGACAACTCAAAGTGGCAGTTTTGTGACGTATCCGTGGAAGAGTAGACTGCGGATCCCACACAGCCGTCTCGGCGGCTAATTATTAGGAGAGAACACAATGACAAAGTCGAACTTTCGACGTCATTTGGTGCGTACAACAGTGTTTGCGGGTCTTGCCGTACCACTGATGTCACACGCCGTCATCGCCCAGGAGAGCGATGTAGATTCTGTAGCAGAAGTGGAGACCGTTGAAGACGCTGAGTCCGTTCAGGACGTCATCACGGTAACCGGTTCGCGAATTGCGAACTCAAACATTTCTTCTTCAAGCCCGGTCACGACGATTGGCTCAGGTGATTTCGACGCCCGCGGTACAGTCGACACGATCGACTTGGTGAACACGCTTCCACAAGCGACCGTCGGCAGCCTCAGCCAAAATTCATCTTTCGCGAACGGCGCGAACGGTACGTCGACGCTTGACCTGCGTGGTCTTGGCGCGACGCGTACATTGGTCCTGGCGAATGGCAAGCGTTTGCCACCAGGTTCACCTTTGACTGGCGGCTATGCAAGCGACGTGAACTTGATTCCTGCGCCGCTGGTAGAGCGCGTTGAAATCGTAACTGGTGGTGCATCTGCTGTTTATGGTTCGGACGCTGTTGCAGGTGTTGCAAACTTTATTTTGCGGTCTGATTTTGAAGGCATCGAAGCAGACTTCCAGTACGGTTTCAATCAGTTCAATAACAGCAACAGTCAGCTTCAAGATGCTCTCGCGGCAATCGGTGAAGATACGGTTTCTGGTAATGGAACGGAAAATGACACGTACGACTTGTCACTTGTCATGGGCGCTAACACCGGAGACGGACGCGGTAACGCAACGGTTTACTTCCGCTACCTTGAAAACGAAGGCATTGACCAAGGTGCCAGAGACTTTGCGCGGTGTGCGCTTTCTGGATCTGGTGGCAACTTAACGTGCGCCGGTTCTAACCAAGGTCCATTCCCAACCACATTCGTCGTGTCACCAGCCATTCCGGTCGGCGGTCTTCCAGCCGACGCTGTAGCGCTCCGGAACGCAGACGGAACTATCCAATTAGATGCAGACGGTGACCCAATCGCCAACGGCGCCTTCTCGCTGAATGGCGACAGTACGCTTTCTGCTGGGTTCAACAACGCGTTTAACTTTAACCCACAAAACCCAATTCGTCGTGAAACAGAACGTTTCAACGCTGGGTTCTTGGGCCACTACGAGATTACCGACAATATTGAAGCGTACGGCGAATTTGGCTTCTCGAAGTCCACCTCACCACAGGTGATTGCTCCATCTGCCGCATTCGGTAGCTCCATCAACCAAGTCAACTGTGACAACCCATTGTTCACAGCAGAACAACTCGCGACGTTCTGTGGTGTCATTGACACAGACACAGGCTTCTTCACGCGCGATATTGCAACCGACGCCGGCGCCGTCGCAGGTGATGGCCTAGTACAGGTTGAAGTTCGTCGTCGCTTTGTTGAAGGCGGTGGCCGGACAGACAATCGTACTTTGACAAACTTCCGTTTCGTCGGAGGACTTCGTGGTACGGTTTTCGATCATATTGATTGGGACGTTTTCGGACAGGTTGCTGAAACAGAACTTAATCGTCTGCAAAACAATCAGGTGACCTCAATCAACCTCGGTCGTGCACTCGACATCGTCGATGATGGCAATGGTAACCCTGTATGTCGTTCATTCCTCGATGGAACCGACCCGAACTGTATCCCATTTGTTTCAGCCTATGTTGCTGGCGCTGAAGTCGATCCGGGCCTTGCCGCTTATGTCGACACGCCAACACTGACAACTGGTTCAATTGAGCAGTTCGTTTACGGCGCATCCGCGCAAACTGATCTGACGAATTACGGCATCTCAACGCCATGGGCAGAAGATGGTCCAAACATTCTCGTCGGTGTTGAGTATCGTCGGGACGGCATCACTGCCCAAGCTGACGGCACAAACCAAAGCGGCGGTCTCGTTGGTGCGGGTGGTGCGGTTCTACCAACCAATGGTGAGACCGACCTGTTTGAAATCTTTGGTGAAATCCAACTTCCGCTTATTCAAGATGCGGAATTTGCCAAGGAATTGGGTGTTTCGGCCGCGATTCGTAACTCAAGCTACGAGTCTGTTGACATCCTGAACGGTGTTGAAGGCGGTGACTTCTCTGTTGATACCTATTCTGTAGGTGCAACCTGGACGCCAATCGACGATATCCGTTTCCGCGCTCAGTACCAGCGTGCGATTCGCGCACCGAACGTGTTCGAACTGTTCAACCCAATAAACACCAACCTGTCTAGCTTGACAGACCCATGTTCTGGTTTCGCGGGTACAGATGACGCTCCAACTGCGACGGCTGCAGAGTGTGCAAACACAGGCGTGACCGCCGCTCAGTTTGGGGCCATCCCGCCAGACTCTGGTCAATTGAACGTGGTCACGGGTGGTAACCCGAATTTGTCACCTGAAGAAGCTGACACAGTTACGCTCGGTTTCGTTTATCAGCCATCTCAAATTCCAGATCTCTTGGTCTCTGTTGACTATTATGAGATCGAGCTGACTGACGCTGTGGGCTCTATCCCAGCTTCATTCACGCTTACCAGCTGTCTGGAAACCGGTGATCCAACCTTCTGTGCACTGATCAATCGCGGTACGGATGGGTCGTTGACCCAAGTGCCACGTGAGCAGGCTGCGATCACCGCAACCAGCATCAACACGGGCGGCCAGAACATTGCTGGTTTCGACTTCCAAGTTGGATATGGTTATGACTTCGACCAATGGGGTCAGGTCAGCGTAAACTATAACGCGAACTACCAGTTGGAAAACGAAACCATCGCTATCGAAGGCGCTGCGCCGTTCGATTGTGTTGGCTACTATGGCGATAGCTGTGCAAACCCAACGTTTGAATATTCTCACTCTGTTGGCGTTGCCTACCAATCACCTTGGAAAGTTCGTGGTAATGTCTTGTGGCGCTACCTGTCTTCAGTCGAGCGGATTGATTCCATCGACACGGACACAGGCGCAGTCACAACGTTCCAGCAAGCTGGTACACAATCGGTCTCTTCGGAGCTCGACGGTGAGCACTACTTCGACGTCTCTGCATTCTATGACTTCAACGATTTTGTTGAACTCCGCGCAGGCGTGAACAACGTGTTTGACAACGATCCGCCAATTGTGCCGACCTTCGGCCCAAGCCCAACGGCAAACGTTGAAGCCAACACCGTTGCTGGTGTTTATGAAGCGGCAGGTCGCTTCGTATTCGTCGGCGCGAAGTTGAGCTTCTAAGTCGAATTTTTATACTTCAAATGGAATGGCGGCTCCTATGGGGCCGCCATTTTTTATGCCTTTGAAACTGAGAAAGATGCATGCCTGCGCTAGGTTTTTTTTCAGCCGCCCTTAGAACGGCAGACAGTTTGGGGCCCCGCGACGGGACCAAGGACATCAACGTTCGGTACCATCGAACCGCAAAGGAACGGGCTCATTGATCCAAGTCGAAGCCGCCATTGCAAAAGGGTATGCCGCCTATCAGCGGGGTGATCTGAATACCGCGCGCTCGACGCTTGAGCTCATCCCACATCCGCAAGCATGGCATGTTTTAGGGCTCGTAGAGCGGGCTGCGGGGCGCTATTCGCGGGCGCTGAAGTGGTTAGATCAGGCTGAAGCAAAAGATCCGCAGAATCCCGAGATTGCCAACAATAAAGGGCGTGTTGCTCTCGACTCCGGAGATTTCTCGAAAGCTGAAACCTGTTTTCGTCGGGCGCTCCACTTGCGGGCGAATTGGGCGCCGGCTTTAACTGGATTGGCGCGCAGCCTGAACCAACAAGAACGCTGGGGTGACGCATATCCGGTTTGGATTGAACTCTTGAATCTCACGCCAAACGACCGCATCGCCCGGTATAATACTGCTATGGCCGCCCTCGAAATTGGTTTTGTCGAACAGGCCTTCGCAGAGTTTGATGGTTTAATTCGAGCCGGACTGGCCGATCCAGCCGTCTATTTCATGAGGGGTCGTACGCGTGTTGAGTTAAGTGATTTAGATGCGGGTATCGATGACTTTCGCCACGCTTGGTCCACCCAGAGAGACGGACACACTCTTAAAAATCTAGCTAACACACTCTGGATGGCGGGAGATCAGCAAGGGTTTCGTGATCTCATCGCGCAAGCGCCCGATGAATTAAGCAGTTTAAAACTCTACCTCCTCGCCAAATCTGGCGACACAGACGGCGCTTTGGCCATTTGGAGCGGACTGAGTGAGCCTTTCGCCAATGATCCCGACACGCTTGCGGCGAAGGCCAACATACACAAATCTAGAGGCGAAGCGGATGAGGCTTTAAGCGCCGCAGCCAAGGCGCACAGGCTTCGCCCTAATCAGTCTGGGATCGATGATGCGCTTATCAGCGCTCAGCTTATGCTCGGTCAGTATGAAGAGGCGCTCGAAACGCTCAAACCGTGGCGGACCCGACAACCTCACGTGCAATCTTGGATCGCCCTAGAGGCAACCGCTCTGCGTCTCGCTGGGCGTCCTGAGTACGAATCGCTGATTGATACAGATACCTTTATTCAAGCCTTCCAACTGCCGCTACCGCAAGGGTTTGGGTCAATTGAGGCGTTCAACCGCGCCCTGATTGATGCCATCGCTCCCAATCAATCCTTTTCGCACCAACCCCTCGATCAAACCCTACGTGCGGGTACGCAAACGGCTCGTGACTTGGTACACGTGAATAATCCTGTCATTCAGGCATATCTGCGTGCGCTCGATGCCCCCATTCAATCGTATTTGAAGTCGATCGGAACAGTGTCTGATCATCCATTCCTAAGCCGGAATACTGGCAAGTATCAGTTTAGTGGTTGTTGGTCGGTGACGTTAAAAGGGCAAGGGCATCATGTGAACCATGTCCACCCAAATGGCTGGATTAGCTCGGCCTATTATGCCCGCGTCCCTGATGAGACTCAGGCTGGTGACAGTAAAGCGGGTTGGATAAAATTCGGGGAACCACCATTTGAGACTCAGCCAGCGCTTGATCCTGAGAAGTGGGTCCAACCTAGTGCCGGTACACTGGTCCTCTTCCCAAGCTATATGTGGCACGGCACCCACCCCATTCATGACGGCTCGGAGCGCGTAACCGTTCCGTTTGATTTGGTTCCCGCGTAGAAGTAGAGTTTCGATCTTAGTTCAGTTATTAGCCGATAAGGCGGTGCGTCGAGGAGTGCATTGGCATGAGAGTTTTAGGCTTAATCGTCTTGATGCTGTGTTTGGGCAACCTGTCCTCTACGGCCCAAGAAAACGTCTCCACAGATACGATTTACGCGTGTGCTGAAATACAAACTGATGCTGAACGATTGGCCTGTTTTGATGATGCTGTAGCCCAGTTTCGAGCGGCCGAAGATGCAGGAGAAGTCGCCACGATCAGCAAAGAAGAATTGACCGAACTCAATCGCGAGTCATTTGGATTTTCTTTGCCCTCCTTGCCAAAAACGTTTCTTCCAAAGTTTGGAGCGAACAATGAGACCAAACTCGATGCCATTTCTGAACCGGTAAAATCGACGAGCAGACTGAGCAGCGGAAAGCTAAGGGTCACCCTGGAAAATGGTCAAGTTTGGGATCAAATCGATACCAAAGACATTTTTGTGAGCCGCAAGCGTGGCGTTGAAGTCGCTGAAATTAAACGGGCATCCCTGGGCAGCTTCAAAATGAAATTAGATGGCGGCAGATCTTTCCGGGTCACCCGAGCCAAATAAACTGCAACTGTCAGTAAGCGAGATATTCAAAGACCGGGTGTGCACGATGGTTCCATGTGCTCCGGTACAATTCCAGCAAGTGGTCAGCGGGCGTGATCCCCGAGTCCGCAATCAAATCCAGTTCTTGTAAGAACCCTGTCTCATCATCGCCGGACAAAGAAACCTTGTTGCGCGCCCGCAAACCTTGCCGCGCGATGCCGATCACTTCTTTGGCAAGGTGCTGCAGAGTCCGGCCGCCTGGCACGGGGGCTTTTAATCCAATCGTGCGAACCGTCTGGCGCAGTGCTTCGCGGTCGCCTTCCGTCCAGTCTTTGACAAGATCCCACGCCGCGTCGAGGGCGCCGTCATCGTAGAGTATGCCGGTCCAGAACGCCGAGAAGGCGCAAAGACGAGACCATGGGCCAGAATCGCTGCCGCGCATCTCTAGGAAGCGTTTGAGGCGCACCTCAGGGAAGATGGTCGACAAATGGTCTTCGAAATCATCAATCGCCGGTAACTCGCCCGGTAGGATGGGCAGTTCACCCTTCATGAAGTCCCGGAAGTTGAGGCCTGAAGCGTCGAGATAGGTGCCGCCTCGGCGCACGAAATACATCGGGACGTCCAAAGCGTAATCGACATAACGTTCAAAGCCGAACCCGTCTTCAAAGACGAAGGGGAGCATACCGGTGCGATCTGGATCCGTATCCGTCCAAATCTGAGATCGATACGATAGAAAGCCATTGGGACGCCCCTCTAGAAAGGGCGAGTTTGCAAAGAGGGCTGTCCCCAGAGGTTGCAATGCCAGCGAGGTCCGGAACTTTTTGACCATATCGGCTTCAGAGCCGTAATCGAGATTGCTCTGAACCGTACAGGTGCGGAACATCATCTGTCTGCCTAGGCGCCCGACCTTTTCCATATAGGCACGCATGATCTTGTAGCGGCCCTTGGGCATGATCGGCGTTTCATCCATCGACCAGATCGGGCTCGCACCGAGGCCGATAAAGCCTATCCCAAGTGGGTCCGCGATTTGGCGGACTTCTTCGAGGTGCTGGCCGACCTCGTTGCAGGTCTCGTGAATATGCTCGAGCGGGGCACCGGAGAGCTCGAATTGACCGCCTGGCTCGAGGCTGACGCTGGCGCCGCCTTTCTTGAGACCGATCAAATATCCGTTCTCTTCAATCGGTGTCCACCCGAACCGATCCCGCAAGCCTGCCAGCATCGCATGGATCGACGCTTCCCCGTCATAGGGGAGCGGCTTGAGATCGTTCCAGGTGAAGCCGAATTTCTCGTGTTCGGTGCCGATGCGCCAATCTGATTTGGGTTTCGAGCCAGCCTCGAACCATTCCACCAGTTCGGCTTTACCCGAAATGCGCGGTGCAGATTCGTCGATGTCCTTTGTGGGTGTCGTCACGCCCCTGCCCTCCTCGCAATAGTTTTTAGCTTTCAGGCAAATAGGGAGATTTCTGCCAATCGCCAACCAGCGATTGCCAAAGGGTGAGCGCTGACACAACCGCTGTTTCAGCGCGAAGGATGCGTGGACCTAGCGTAATGGGCATCACAAAGTCGAGAGATTGCAGCATTTCCCGCTCTTTTGGCGAGAATCCGCCTTCAGGCCCGATGAGGACCCCAGCGGGTTTCTCATGCAACTGTTTAGAATAATTCGCCAATGGCGCGGCCTGCGCGCTCTCATCACAGAAGATCAGGGGATGATGAGCGTCCCATTCAGAAAGCACCTTTGGAAGTGCGCGAGCCTCATAAATGTTTGGAACATCCATCCGTTCGGTTTGTTCAGAGGCCTCAATGGCCAAACTTTCAAACCGATCAATCCGCACGCGATTGGTTTGGCAGTAATCCGTAAAAACGGGCTGTATGGTCCGAACCCCCAATTCCGTCGCCTTCTCGACGATAAAATCCGTCCGGGCCTTTTTGATCGGAGCGAAGAGCAGCGTGAGATCTGGACCTGAGTGTTGTGGACGCACCTGCTGCTGCGGGATCAATACTGCTGATTTCGGCGTCCCCGCGAGCTCGCAGCGCCACTCACCGTCTTGACCGTTAAACACGCGCACGATGGCGCCCGCCTCGAGGCGCATAACCCGTGTCAAATACCGGGTCTGATCCGCAGGCAGAGATATTTCTTGTCCTTCAACAAGGGGCTCGGGCGTAAAAAGACGGGCAATGTGGCTCATGCGGCGTCTATAGGGCGCACTGCCACGCAGGTTAAGTCATGGCACAGCAATTAAAAATCGCTATACAGGCCAAATGAACGACTCGACCGACCCAGATAAGGATGCCCGCCGCGCCATTCCGATGGATAGTGCGCTTCCCGACTGGCTGAAAAGCTTGCCGGATCGCAGTCGGTCCTATGCGGCTTTGGCGCGTTGGGACCGTCCGGTCGGGATTTGGCTGCTGTTGATCCCATGCTGGATAGGGCTCGCACAGATGCGCATCCCTGCAGGGTTCCAGTGGATCGATCTTTTATGGATTCCGCTCTTTGCGATCGGCGCTGTGGCTATGCGCGGCGCGGGCTGCACCTGGAACGATATTCAGGACAAAGACATCGACGCGCAGGTGAGGCGCACGGCATCTCGGCCTCTCCCGTCTGGCGAGGTCACGCTGCAGCAGGCTTATGTATTTCTCGCTGCGCAAGTCGGGGTTGGGTTTTTGGTTTGGTTGACCTTGCCGAATGACGCCAAGATCGTTGCGCTCTTGGCGCTGCCCATGGTGGCGGCCTATCCATTTATGAAGCGCGTCACATGGTGGCCGCAGGCATGGTTGGGCTTCACCTTCAATTTCGGAGTGTTGGTGGGGGCAGCAACGGCAACCAGCGTAACCGGAGCTACTGTTGTTCTTTATCTCGGACTTGTTTGTTGGACCGTCGCTTATGACACGATCTACGCGCTGCAAGATCGCGAGGATGATGCCATGCTGGGGGTGAAATCCACTGCACGCTTGTTCGGCGATAAAGTTCTGACCGGCGTTTTCGTTTTCCACATGTTAGCGACGACTTTGATCTTCCTCGGCGCGTACTTTGCCGGTGCCGGACGCGTCGGCGCGCTGCTCGCGCTCGGCTTCTTCGCGCACGGGGTCTGGCAAGTATCTACGCTCTCCAATGAACGCGAAGCGCGGGCCTTGGGTGTTTTCAAGTCGAACATCTACGCCGGACTGATTGTCCTCGCAGGGCTCTGTTTGGCGGCTTTCCTCTAGGCTATTCTTGTCTGCCCTAAGGAAAGGGCCGTATATTAGACGACATGGCTGCAGCAAAACGAATCCGCCCGCTAGATCTGTTCTCTCGAGAAGAGTGGGAGCATGTATCTCGACGATCTGACTTTATGGGCCTTGGTATGGTGGTGCATTGCTGGGCAGTGATCGCCCTCGCTATGACCGCCGCCATCTGGCAGCCGCTCCTCATCATTTTGGCCGTCCCGATCATCGGCGCGCGGCAATTAGGGCTCGCCGTGCTGATGCATGAGGCCGCGCATGGCGGTTTGGCACGCAATAAGGCGCTGAATGACTTTTTCGGCCATTGGCTGTCAGGCGCTCCAATTGGCGGAAGCTTGAAGGCCTATCGTCCTTATCACTTGCAGCATCACAAATACGCACAGCAGCCCGAAGATCCTGATTTGGTCCTGTCGGCACCCTTCCCGATCACACAGACATCTCTGAAACGAAAGATTATCCGAGACCTAACGGGGCAGACCTTCTTTAAACAACGCTATAATCAGCTCTCTAACGCCATGGGGCTCAACATTCGCTCCGGCGCAGGCACCGGCAATCGTATGCAGGCCGCGCGTGAGGCCGCTGTACCCTATTTGCTGACCAATGGCGCGCTATTGATCTTTCTGACCCTGATTGGGCATTGGTGGGCGTTCTTCGTCCTTTGGCTTCTGCCAATGGCGACCTGGAATATGATGGTGACGCGCCTGCGCAATATCGCTGAGCATGCCGTTGTGCCCGATCACAATGATCCGATGCGGCATGCGCGGACGACCCACGCAACCCTCTTGGAGCGAATTTTCTTGGCGCCCTACTGGGTCAATTATCATTGCGAGCATCATATGTTCATGCACCTGCCTTTCTACCGCCTCGCGGAGGCTCATAAGCAGCTTCAGCGCAAAGGCATTACCGAGCGGATGGAAGTCCAAGACAGCTATTGGCGGGTATTGAAATCAGCCGCAAACAAACCGGAAGCAATGTCGCCAGCATGAGTGAAACACAAACCAAAGCGCGTAACGTTCTCGGCGGTAAGTTGCAGGATTGCAGCCACGATCCCCTTACGGGCTTTTTCCGCGACGGCTGCTGCAATACGGGACCAATGGACCAAGGAACGCATACCGTTTGTGTGACCGTCACGGCTGAGTTCCTACAATACAGCTTTCACCGCGGAAATGACTTGATCACACCGCGGCCCGAATTCCGCTTTCCTGGCTTAAAACCAGGAAACAAATGGTGCCTCTGCGCGTCGCGTTGGGAAGAAGCGCGTCAAATGGGGGTTGCGCCGCCAGTGCACCTCGAAGCGACCCATCACAAGACCCTCGCCATTGTCGATCTGGCGCATCTGAAATCGCATGCCACGGAAGGCCCCTAATCCATGACGCTTCAAATTGAGATGGTCTCTGACTTGGTCTGCCCCTGGTGCTGGGTTGGCTTGCGCCGCCTGAAAGGCGCGATTGAGCTGGTGCCGGAGCTGGAGGTTGAAGTCCTGTTTCGCCCATTCGAACTAGACCCGACCGTTCCGGCAGGTGGCACGGACTACAAAGAATATATGAAAGCCCGTTTTGGCAGCGATCAGGGACGCGAAAAATCAAATCAGATGCGCGATCTGCTTGTCCAGTATGGCAAGGATGAAGGCATCCCCTTCCACTTTGACCGCATCACGCGTCGACCAAACAGTTTCAACGCGCACCGTGTCGTCAGATGGGCGCAAGGCCAAGGGCATGGCATGGCTGCGAAAGAGGCGCTTTTTGAAGCTGTTTTCTCAGATGGGCAGGATATTGGCGATCACGAAACGCTGGTGACCATCGCTGCGAAGATTGGCCTGGATGCGAATCTTGTGTCCGACCTGCTCGCCGGCGAAGCCGATGTCGAGAATACGCGGAATGAGCAGAATATGTTCCGCCAGATGGGAATCTCAGGCGTGCCAACTTTTATCGCGCATCGTCAGATCGCTGTTCAGGGCGCGGAAAGCTCCGAGAAAATTGCGCGATTCCTGCGCTCCGCAGCAGAACACAATCCCGGCGAGCGACCCCGCGCTGATGCGTAGAGTTAGTTGAGTTGAGCTTCAACGAGCTTTTTGTAAGCGCCGTTAAGTGCCATCAACTCATCATGTGTTCCGCTTTCCACTGCTTTGCCATCGTCTAGGACGATGATGCGATCGGCAGCGCGAACCGTGGACAGGCGGTGCGCGATAATCAGCGTCGTGCGATCCTCAGCAAAGTCTGAGAGCGCGGCCTGAACTTTGGCTTCACTTTCGGCGTCTAGGGCGGATGTCGCTTCGTCCAAAAGCAATATCGGCGCGTCTCGGAGGATCGCGCGGGCGAGCGCCACACGCTGCCTCTGCCCCCCAGACAGATTGCGGCCCATTTCGCCTACTTCGCTCTCATATTGATCGACGAGCTCTGAGATGAAGTCATGCGCGTTTGCCGCTTCAGCAGCGCGCTGAATGTCTTCAGGGGCGGCGTCGAGCCGCCCAAGTGCGATATTGGCGCTTACTGTGTCGTCGAACAGCGCCGTATCTTGGGACACGATCGCCGACGCTCTTCGTAGGCTTCCCGCATCCACGTCTCGAATATCGTTTCCATCCAATGTGACGGTGCCTTGATCGATATCGTATAGGCGCAGCACGAGGTTAAAGATGGTCGACTTGCCCGCACCGCTCGGGCCGACAAAGGCAACCGTCTCGCCAGCTGCAATATCGAAGGACAGGCCTTTCAACGCAGGGGTGCCATCAGGGTACGTGAAGACGACGTTCCTAAAACTCACATCACCACGAACTATGTCGAGCAATTTAGCATCGTCTTTGTCTGCGATGCTCGGCTGCGCATCAATTACCTCAAAGACACGGTCCGCTGCCGCGCCGCCTTCTTGGGCCACAGCATTCAACGTTCCGAGCGCGCGCAACTCCGGCGAAGCAATCGCCAGCGCCCCAATAATCCGTAAAAGGTCGCCGAGAGTTGCCGCACCGTTCGAAATCCTAAAAGCCGCGAAACCCAAAATGCCTGCGAGAGCGACACCGCCTGTCACTTCTAAGATTGGATCTACCGCGGCGCGGTCGGTGAGCACCTTCAGAAAGAGGCGCGACCGTTGGATAAAACCTTTTTTAGCTCGATCTTCCTGATAGGCCTCTAAGCCATATGCTTTGACAATCCTCGAAGATTGAAATCCCTCAGAAAGCAAGGCTGTTACTTCGCCAATTTGTTGCTGGGCCGTTTTTGAGCGCTTTCGAATGCGGTTGCCAAGGCCGATAACGGGACCGAACGCGATCGGATAAACGACAAGCAGGAGCAAAGTCAGCTGCCAATCCGTCCAAAGCATAACGACTAGCATGCCCAGAACGGTAACAACGCTTTTGGTGAAGTTGTTGGCAAACCGCAGCCCCGCATCGCGAATGGAATTCACATCATTGATAAATCGAGACACAAAGCGGCCAGATGCATCTCCCGCCAATCGTGAATAATCACCGCGATTGAGAGACATGAATTGAGCGTCTTGGATGTCGACCAGGGCTCGTTGGACGCCAGTATTGTTGAACACAGTCATCAAATAAAGCGTCATGGCGCGCCCCAAAGTCAGGCCAACAATGCCGGCGGCGACCCAGATAATCCACATCGGTGATGATGCGTCCTCAGCTACTCCGAAGGTCCCCTGAAGCCGGTCGCCCATAATTCCAAGAATTAGGGTGTATCCGGTCGCAAAGGCGGACGTCAGGATTGCGAATGCAGTCCCGCCTATGAACCAACCGAGATGCGGACGGAAATAGAGTTTGAACAGCCTGAAAAGGCTGCCAGATTTTTTAGGTGTTTCGGACGTCTTAGACGTGATGGTGGTCACCCGTCTCTGGGTCGAGCAGTTTGTGCGCGTGCAGGATGAAATAGCGCGTTTCCGCATTATCCACAGTGCGCTGCGCGGCGCCTTTCCAGGCGTCATAGGCTTCTTTGTAGCTCGGGAAAGCGCCAACAAAGTCGATTTTTGAGAGATCCTCAAACTCGACATCGGTTACGTCTTTGAGTTCACCGCCAATAACGATGTGGAGGAGTTGTTTAGCTTCAGATGTCTCGGCCATGTTTTGGCGCTCCGTCGTCTGTGTCGTGTCGAATGGGCGTACGGTCCAGTTTGGATCTGGCAGGCGCACCCCTTTGACTCGCGCTGATAACAGGGAATGCAGGGCCTTTCCAGCCGCCAAAAGACTTCTTTGTGCAGGTTCTCCGCGATTAAATAGGTAAGGCTCGCCGAGATGGGTTGTCGCTGCGCCACCCGCCTCCTGCACCAGTAGCGTAGCGGGGGCCAAATCCCAGTCTGATTTGCGCCAGAGGGTAACGACCGCATCAAACTGTCCAGAGGCCACCCAGCACAGGCGCAGAAGTGTTGCATTCGGCTTTGGTTTGGCGAGCTCCATTTCCGGCCAGGGCACGGGCCAAGCCGGATGGGTCAGCATGCCCTCATTGGTGATGATGCGGCAGCCCTCTTCAGCGGCGCAGCCGGTCACATGAATCGGTTTGCCGTTCAGAAAAGCTCCGCCGCCAAGATGGGTTGAATAAAATTCTTTTAAAACCGGCGCATGAATGACCCCTGCTCGCGGTAAACCGCGCTCGAGCACCCCAATGCCAACACACCAATAAGGTTCCTGGCGCATGAAGGCGCGCGTGCCATCGATTGGATCAACGATCCAAACGCGTTCCGCCGTACGGGTCGAGTTCGAGAGCGCTGATTCTTCGGAAAGCCAGCCATAATCCGGCCGCGCCGTCATTAAGCGGTCTCTGATCAAGGCATTGACCGCAAGATCCGCCTCGGTGACCGGATGCCCCTTGGATTTATCCCAAAAGCGAACATCTGAGCGTTCGAAATAATCGAGTGCCAGGTCCCCTGCTTCACGGGCAACCCGCTTTAGGATGTCGAGGTCTTCTTTATCTCGCTCACTCGCCTGCAATCGACATATCCTCGATCAAAAGCGATGGGGCGTCGCGCGTGCCTCGGAATTCGAGATCAGATGCCGGCACGAGGCGCTTGAACATGCCCGGTAGGTCGCCTGCGATGGTGACCTCAGAGACTGGATGTTGAATCTCGCCATTCTCGAACCAAAATCCTGCAACGCCGACAGAATAATCGCCGGTATTGGGATTGATAGAGGGGCCGAACATATCGCTGACAAGAAGGCCTTCGCCGACATCTTTCATCAGTTCTGCCGGGCTCTTCGCGCCCGCTTCGATATAGGCGTTTGAAACGCCGACGCCTGGCGTCGATCCAAACCCGCCGCTGGCGTACCCATTCGGGGCCATTTCGAGCTGTTTCGCTGACGAACCGTTCAACAGCCACCGGGTCAGACGGCCATTGTCGATCAGGTTGACCTTAGAGACAGCCCGCCCTTCTCCATCATGCGCGCGTGTTCCCATGCCGCGCAGGCGAAATGGATCATCGACTAGGTTGATCCCATCAGCAAAGACTTGCTCACCGAGTTGATCCTTCAGGAAGGAGACACCGCGCGCGACGCTCGGCCCGCTAATGGCGGATAGGAACGCTCCGATCAGGCTTCCGGCAACGCGTCGATCATAGATCACGGCGCCGGTTTGGGTTTTGATCTTTCGAGGCGCCAAACGTGCGACCGCACGCTCCCCAGCGATCCGACCGATTTCTTCCGGAGAAGGCCGATCTTCGAGGCGGCGTACCGAGCGGCTTTCATAGTCCCGCTCCATCGCGCCATCTTTTTCCGCAACAGCAGCGAGGCCGAGACCGGTGGATCCACTCATGCGGTGTGAGAAAAAGCCACTGCTCGTCGCGACCCAGCGTTCGCTCGTGCTCCAGCCATTGCCGCAGCCAGAGACTTGTTGGACGCCGTCTACATCCAAAGCCGCTGCCTCAGCTGCAAGGGCATCTGTTTCGAGGATCTCGGTCGCAATTTCGCCGTCGCCCGTGACATCAATCGCTGGCATGTCTGTGGCCAAGTCTTCTTTTGGAGCAAGCCCACAATATGGATCTTCCGGCACCACTTTCGCCATTGCGACGCAGCGCTCTGCTAAGGTTGATAGCCCCTCGGGAGATGTATCGGATCCAGATACGGACGCTTGCTGTTGGCCGAAAAAGCATCGGAGCGCCACACCTTGCGACTCTGATCGCTCAATACCTTCAAACTTACCTTCGCGGACTTCGACGCTCACGCCATCGGACCGACCGAAAGATGCATCAGCGCCGGACGCGCCGGCCTTTACGCAGGTTTCGATAAGTGTGGATAGGATCGATTCGGGAGAAAACTCTGATTTGGTCATTCGCCCCATTTAGAGAGCGTCTCGTCCTATGCCTAGTCCCTGTCTGCCACGCCGCGCTTGACGTTCTGCAGGATCAGTCGCACATCGCGGGTCATGGCTAGTATTGATCCGATCCACATTATTGGCGGCGGCATGGCGGGCTCTGAAGCCGCCTGGCAGGCTGCAAACATGGGCGTGCCGGTGATTCTGCACGAAATGCGCGGCGTAAAAGGCACGGACGCGCACCAGACTGACCAGCTTGCAGAGCTTGTCTGCTCGAACTCGTTTCGATCTGACGACCACCAATTGAATGCTGTCGGCGTCCTGCACGAAGAAATGCGACGCGCCAACGGGATCATTATCCCAACCGCAGACAAGCATCAGGTACCAGCCGGAAGTGCCCTTGCCGTGGACCGCGAGGGCTTCGCCGAGGCTGTTACCGCTAAACTTGAAGCGCATCCCCTGATCACAATCGTGCGTGAAGAGATTACGGGTCTGCCGCCAGTAGAATGGTCGAGCGTTATTGTTGCGACTGGCCCACTAACATCTGTGCCTTTGGCAGAAGCCATTCGGGCTGAGACCGGCGAAGACGATCTCGCCTTTTTCGATGCGATCGCGCCGATTATCTATCTCGAAAGCATCGACATGGGTAAAGCTTGGCGGCAATCGCGCTATGACAAGCCCGGCCCGCATGGCGACACAGCCGCCTATATCAACTGCGCTATGGATGAGGATCAGTACAACGCCTTTATCGATGCTCTGATTGATGGCGAGAAAACTGAGTTCAAAGATTGGGAAAAAGACACCCCCTATTTCGAGGGCTGTTTGCCGATCGAAGTTATGGCTGAGCGTGGCCGCGAAACTTTGCGGTTCGGCCCGATGAAGCCCGTCGGGTTGACTAATCCGCACAATCCAGACGTTAAAGCGCACGCGATTGTGCAGCTGCGCCAGGATAATGCGCTCGGCACGCTCTGGAATATGGTCGGGTTTCAGACGAAACTGAAATACGGCGCTCAATCCGATATCTTCAAGATGATCCCTGGACTTGAGAATGCTCAATTTGCGCGCCTAGGCGGCATCCACCGGAATACGTTTTTGAACTCGCCGAAGCTCTTGGATCAACGCCTACGGCTAAAATCTATGCCGCGCCTCCGCTTTGCGGGACAAGTGACCGGCGTTGAAGGCTATGTGGAGAGCGCCGCCATGGGATTGCTCGCAGGTCGGTTTGCGGCTGCTGAGCGTTTAGGGGTCGAGTTGGATAACCCGCCCGAAACAACCGCGCTCGGCGCGCTGGTCAAGCATATCACAGGTGGACATCTCGAAGGTAAAGCCACGTTCCAGCCAATGAATGTGAATTTTGGTCTGTTTCCGCCGCCTGATCCGGATGAGATCCAGACTAAAGATCCAGAAACCGGCAAACGCCTCCGCGGCAAAGACAAAGGGCGCGCTAAGAAGCGCGCGCAAGCGGCGCGGGCGCTTCGTGACGTCTCTTCCTGGCTTGAGGCACAATCAATGGAGCCTGTCGCGGCGGAGTAATCCATGGTCACGATCAATTCTCCGGACCTCTGGCGCGCGGATTTCCCGACCCCGAAGACCACAGATCACAAATATAATCGCGGCCATACGGTCGTCATCGGCTCTGATCGGTTTACAGGCGCAACCCGACTAGCGGCAGAAGCGTGTTCTCGGGTCGGGAGCGGGCTTGTTTCGGTCTACAATGCCGAACAGGCGGACGTATATCGAGCGTGCCTCCCGCCAGACATCATGATTGAAGCAGACAGTATCTCCAACTGCCGCAAAGCCAACACGCTGCTCGCAGGGCCTGGCGGCGTAAGCGATGCGCAGGCATTGCAGATTTTATCTGTCGATCACGATTTGACCTGTGTTTTGGACGCAGACGCCATTCGATTGGTGGATGGACTCCCTAGCAACACAAGCGTTGTGACACCGCACGAAGGAGAGTTTGAACGCTTCTTCGAGCCACTTGGCGCAGACCGCGTTGAGGCGATTGCACGAGCCGCCAAAACACATAAATGCGTCATCGTGCTCAAAGGCGCGTGCTCACTCATCTGCTCCTCGGACGGAGTTATCGTTGAGAACCAGACGGCATCCCCTTATCTCGCCAAAGCCGGAACTGGCGACGTGCTGGCTGGCTTGATCGCAGGTCTCATCGCGCAAGGTATGCCGCGGTTTGAGGCCACCTGCGCTGGGGTGTGGATCCACGGCCGAGCCTCCGAACGGATCGGCCCGGGACTTGTGCCACAGGATTTGTTCCAAGAAATCGGCCCGGTTTTGCGCGAGATCTTAGCTTAGCCGCTCTTTCACCGCGCCGAAGTGACGGGAAATATGTTCATAGTCGCGATGCGGCTTCCACTGCATGACGCCGCAGAACCCGCATGTTAGGAACAGTGTGATATCTGCGATGGAAAACCGGTCTGCGGCGAGCCAGTCTTTTCCATCCAGGTGCTGATCGAGGCGTTTTGCGAACTTTTTAACGCTTGCTTCTGCTTTGGCGGCGGCATCGGGTAATTGCGGATTCTCAAGCGGTGCCATAACCGGGTGCGCGTTTCGGAACCAAGTCGCGAATTGCATCATCATCATGAATTCAACGCGCCGGTCCCACATTTCGATGAGACCTTTTTCTTTCGCATCCGATCCCATCAGGTTGGGCTCAGGGAACATATGCTCAAAGAAGCTACAAATCGCGCGGCTCTCGGTGATTGTGGTGCCATCGTCGAGAACAAGCACTGGCACCTGCGAGAACGGAGAGAGGTCGCGGTACTCAGGCTGTTTGTGCTCGCCTTTCATGATCGAGATCTCGACCAGTTCCACCGCGTCGAGTTTTCCCTTCGCTTTCAGAAAATTGTAAGTCCGCTCGGGGTTTACGGCTTTTGGGGCATGGTAGAGTTTCACGGCGCTCTCCTCGAAAGACGGCTAGTTGAAGGTTTTGCGAAGTCCGACAGTCACATTGAGCGGTTCGCCCGGGAAAAAACGCTCATTCCCAAAGGCAAAGTCAGCGCGGTCGGCATACTTTTCATCGGTAACGTTTCGGACGATCAGGAAGGTTTCCAAGGCGTCCGAAACTTCATACGTCGCCCGCAGGTTTCCAATTAGATGCCCTGGATAATCCTGGGTGTTGGCGGGGTTGGTAAAATACTCGCCAACATAATTGGTCGAAAGCTCGAGGCTGAGTTCATCGTTTGCCAACCAAGTGAACGAGGCGTTCGCGAGCCATTCGGGGGCGGTGTCGATTTGGTTTCCGTCAAGAATGACCTCTGATCCATTTCCGACGACGCGGTTAAACGTATAGACTTGGTCAGACCAGCTGACATTGCCGTTAAAGACGAATTGATCGCTGATCTGCCAGAGCGCCGCGACCTCAATGCCTTGATGACGCGTTGAGCCGTCGGTCACGTTCAGACCATCGGAATCGCGGAAGAAGAAATTGTCTTTGTCCGCTGTGTAGGCCGCGACATCGAAGACGAGATCTCCGTCAGCGAGGCTTCCACGCGCGCCGATTTCGAAACTATCCAGTGTCTCGACCTCAGCTTCGGCCACACCCTGCTGGGACTGCAGGCGATACAAATCGCTCGCCTGAGGTGCACGGCTGCCGCGCGCATAATTGGCGTAGAGACTGATCGCGTCTGAAGCCTCATAAACCAGGCCGAGCTTGGGCGTCACAAAGTCAAAATTGTCGGTACGGTCTGCTGGGACGTTGAAGCGTCCATTGATCCCTATGGGCGCGTCGGTCGTGTAATCATATCCATGCGCTTCGCCGCGCAGTCCCAAGAGGACCGTGAGTTTCTCAGAAACAGTCCAATCGGCCTCTCCCCAGAGCGCGCCGACGAGCGTATCGACGGTATAGTCGTAGTGGATTCCAACAGGGAACCGGCTATCGCCCGGGAAAAAGCCAAAAGGTTCTGGCTGTGTTTCACGGAGATAACCCGTGGCGAGATCGATATCGGCGCCGACGCGCCAGGTTACTGCATCTGAAAGAACCCGTTCATATCGGCTCATGAGGCCAATGCCGGTATGGCCGTTCTTCTCAAATCCCCGGTAAGGCAGGAAGTGCTGACGAAAATCCATTTGTTGCGTTCGCGCGAAGGGCGTGAGCGTCAGCGTGCCGTTCGCGATGTCGCGCTCCAGTTTAAGAGCACCGCGCGCTGACCAAGCATCGCGGTACGCCAGAGGATCGTCATTCGCTTTGGCGATGTCGCGATCTTTGAATGCATCAGGACCTTGAATGAAATCCGCCGTCTCTTGCTCGAGATAAGAAGCGGATGCCCATGCGGTCACGTTCCAGCCAGCATAGACTGTTTCTGCGACGCCTGAGCCTTTCAGTTGGAAGAGACCGGTATTGTCGCGCCAGCCCGTGTCTTTTTGAACCGAGAGTGAGGCGCGGCCGAGATAGCCCTGATCATAAATCAGGTCACCCTTATAGCGCCCCAAGCTGCCATACGAAGCATTTGCTTGGCGCAGCGGCTCCCCGCTTGGATCGGTAAGAATGACGTTGATCAGGCCATGTACAGCGTTTGAACCATACTTTGCCGAGCCTGGGCCCCGAACCACTTCGATCGCCTCTGCGGTCTCGTGATGTGGCTCTAGCAGACTATTCACATTTCCAAACGCTGGAGAGCGTGTCGGCACACCGTTTTCAAGGATCAGGAAGCTGCCCTGCCCTGCGCCGCCAGTCAGCACTGGTGAGCGGATCGCAATCAGATGCTCTTGTCCCGAATTGGTGTGAATGTTCACGCCCGGTAGCGTGTTCAGCACTTCAGCCGGGTGATCAGCCGCAATCGAGGCAATCGCATCCGCGTCTAAGATTGAAACGGCACCGGCCCCTTCAGGATTGCGATCCCCAAAGGTCGTAATGGTTGCTAAGACCCGATTGCTTCGCTCCGGACAGAATGGCGAGGATGCATCTGGTGCGAGCCCTCGTTCTGCAAGACATTCGGCCACCTGATCTGAGACGGCTTGTTGCGCCTCTTCATAAGCGAATTGCGCGTTAGCCTGAAGGGTCAGCGCCAATACGGCCGACGTGCAAAGCAGAGATCTCGTCATGTTGTGATGTTAGCTCCCGAAGAAGAGTGCGGCCGGCAGTGCTCCAACCACTGCGCCAGAGACGCATGTTGCAAGGGTCCCCGCGAGTAGTGTGCGCCAGGCGAGTTCAAGGAAAGTTGTGCGCCGTTGCGGCTCGATGATCGACAAGCCGCCTATCAGGATCCCAATCGAGCCAAAGTTCGCGAACCCGCAAATGGCGTGCGCGGTAATCATGCTGGAGCGCTGAGACAGCCCTTCCCCGCCCTCACCTGCGAGCTGTAGAAAGGCCACAAATTCGGTCAGAACGGTTTTGATCCCGATCAACGAGCCCGATTGCGCGGCTTCCGACATCGGGACGCCGACCATGTACATGATGGGCGCGAAGATCCAGCCGAGGATCGCCTCGATGCTTAGCGGCGCGCCATCGGTGAACTGCTGCAGAAAACCGAACGGTAGAAGAACAATCTTGAAAACCCAAAAGACTAGCCAGGCGATGCCCTGTACAATGGCTTCGATAAAGCCAGGCAACCCGGCCAGCTCGATGCTGCCGGATGCAACGCCCGGCGAAAATGATGCTGTACTCCCTGCCCAGCCTAGAAATGCGTTCATTAAGAAAAGAAGCGCGAACGCCGCGATCAGCATGGTGACGATATTGGCCAGGATTTTCAGCCCGTCAGACGCGCCTGTCGCGAATGCATCCATGGTCGATTCGTATTCAAAATCAGGTTCATGCGCGCGAAGTTTCGAGTCCACCGTTTCCGGGATCATGACGAGCGCCAGGGCGACCGCGGCGGGGGCCGCGATCAGTGAGGCTGCGAGCAATTGCCCAAGTGCATTCGGCAAAACATCTTGCAAGAAGACGCCATAGAGCACGAGAACGCTGCCCGCGACGGTTGAGAAGCCAGCGACCATCAGAATGAAAATCTCTGACCGCGTCATTCCTTTGAGGTAGGGTTTCACTAAGACAGGTGCTTCCGTCATGCCCATGAAGACGTTGGCTGAGACCGCGAGAGAGGTCGCGCCGCCAAGCCCCATGGCTTTGCGGAAAATCGTCGCAAAGCCTTTGGTCACCCAGCGCAGGACGTGCCAGTGCCACAAAATGGCGGATAGGGCTGCGACCACAATGATGAGAGGTAGCAGATGGACGGCGAAGATTGGGCCCGGTTGGCCTGTAAGCTCTTCCCACCCTGCCTGAGTGCCGAATGTCGGGCCAAACACAAACTGCGTACCATAGGCAGTCGCCGCGATCAGGCTGTCTACGACGATGTTGGCTGCAAACAGGGCCTCACGGATTATCGGGATCCCGAACAGGATAAGGGCAAACGTGAATTGGATTGCGACGGCACCAAGGACGAGTTTCCAAGGAAAGGCTTTTTTGTTTTCCGAGAGACCCCAGGCGATCCCAAAAATCATCGCGATGCCTATTAGCGCCCGCGCATTGTCCCAACCCCATTCCATTGGCAGTCCTCTTCAATAAACGTTTCCCGCTAAACGACCTAGCCCGCGCAGTGCACGCGGGCTAGTCCACATGTCAGCCGGGTTGGTTAGCCGAGTTTGCAAATGCAGATTTTATGGCCATCCGGGTCACGGAAATATGCGCCGTAGAAGGTTGGCATACGCTTTCCGGGCGCGCCTTCGTCTTGTGCGCCGAGTTCGATCGCTTTGGCATAGACGCGATCAACCGTTTCATTATCTGGCGCCGCTATGGCGGGCATGACACCATTTCCGCACGTGGCAGAGTCTTCATCATAAGGGCCACCAATCGCCAGCATAGGCTGGCCTGGAGCCGTTCCGTAAAAATAGAGGCGTCCATTATCGAAAAACCGCGTCGCGCCAACTTCGGCCAGCACTTTGTCATAGAAGTCTAAGGCCTTTTGGGTGTCGTTTGAACCGAGTGTCACATAGGCAAGCATGTAGGGTCTCCTGTAATGGGTGCTGGTTGCTACGCACCATGCACCTACCTCGAGCGCAAGAGGTAACGCAGCGTCGCAGCTTGACGTTTACGTGAGCGGATGGTGCAAGGCCTTCGCACTCGCACAATGAGTAAAAGTTTTAGGAGACACACTTATGTCCATTCGTTTTGATGATCGCGTCGCCATTGTAACTGGCGCTGGCGGGGGCCTTGGCAGACAGCACGCGCTTGAGCTCGCCCGACGCGGTGCAAAAGTCGTAATCAATGACCTTGGCGGGTCTATGGATGGGTCTGGCGGAAACTCTGAAGCGGCCGAAGCGGTTGTTGCAGAGATCAAAGCCATGGGCGGCGAAGCCATCGCGAACGGCTCTTCTGTTGCTGACGACGCTGGTGTTCAGAAAATGATTGATGATACGATGAGTGCTTTCGGGCGCATCGACATCATTATCGCCAATGCGGGTATCCTGCGGGACAAGTCATTCTCTAAGATGACAACTGATGACATCAACCTGGTGCTCGACGTCCACCTGCGCGGCACATTCAAGCCTGTGCACGCCGCTTGGAACATTATGAAAGAGCAGAATTACGGCCGTATCGTCGTAACCACGTCTTCGACCGGTCTCTACGGCAATTTCGGTCAGGCCAACTATGGCGCAGGCAAGCTTGGCGTGGTCGGTATGATGAACACGCTGAAAATCGAAGGCGCGAAAAATAACATCAAAATCAATGCGGTATGCCCGATTGCCGCTACGCGCATGACTGAAGGCCTGATGCCGCAAGCGATGCTCGACAATCTCAAGCCTGAATTCGTGACGCCGGGCGTCATGAACCTGGTCAAAGACGATGCGCCAACCGGTGTGATTCTCTCTGCTGGCGCGGGCGCCTTCTCAATGGCTCAAATCGTCGAGACCCGCGGTGCATTTGTTGGTCAGGGCGAGGCGCTCACCGCTGAAGCTGTCGAAGCGAAATGGGATGAGATCACCGACACATCCGTCCAAACGCACTTTGATTCGGGCGCGGGCCACGGCCAAAACATCTTTGCACGTCTGCAAGAAGCAGCTGCCAAGGCCTAAGTCTGTAGCAAACTTCATTAAAAACGACGAAACCGGCGACGGCCTATAGCCTCGCCGGTTTTTCTTATCTATTAAGATAGTTGGATACGGGACTGACGGGGAGCGCCTCATGCGTCGACTAGTCATATCAATATTTACGGGATTGCTGCTCGCCGCGTGCGGCGGTTCGGAAGCCCCTGCTGATGAGGCACCTGCACCAGTTGCAGAAGAAACGACTGAGCCTGAAATCCCGGAACCCGTTATCGATCCAACGGGCGAAGCTTGCGGCGGAATCGCTGCGCTTCAGTGTCCAACCGGCTTCTATTGCCAACAGGAACCTGGCCAATGCTTGGAAGTTATGGATGGCGCGGGCACCTGCCAGTCGATTCCTGAGGCTTGCACGGAAGAATACGCTCCTGTGTGTGGCTGTGACGGTCAAACCTACTCAAATGCATGCAAAGCGGCTGCGAGTGGCGTCAGTGTCGCAATTGATGGTGAATGCGCCAGTCCCGACACAAACTAAGCTAAAGCGTCAACGCGCTACTCTCAGACAGAAGCGCCAGTCGATCTGGCATTGGCTCATCAAGCACGTCCCGAGATTCGCTGACCGTGCGGAGAATTTGCGGGCCTTTTGATGATTCGATTGGTGTCACCAAGAGGCCATCTTTCGCCAGCTGTTCGATGAGAACAGCCGGAATAGTCTTAATGGCGCCGGATAGCAGGATGCGATCAAACGGCCCATGTTGCGGCAAGCCGGCCAGGCCATTGCCGTGGCGAATGGTGACGTTGTCGACCCCCAGCTCTTCCAAACGTGCTCGAGATTGCTCGACCAAGCGCTCATAACGCTCAACCCCATAAACATGACGACAGGTCTGGCTCAGTAGCGCGGCCATGTACCCGCTACCCGACCCGATCAGCAGGACGCGGGCTTCTTTACCCGGGGCAATTTGCAGCGCGCGAAGCAGTTTGGCGGTTACGATCGGGCGCGGAATGCTTTGTCCGCACGGGATTGGTAACATGCAGTCTTCACCGACCATCGATTTCAGGTCATCTGATACAAAAGCGCTTCGATCGACCGTTTCCAGGGCGGTTAGAACGCCGTCATCGGTGATGCCCTGCCTGCGCAGAGATAGAACAAGCCGCGCGGCGCGGAATGGGTCTGGGATCAAGTCTGCCATGTCTCTCGCATCTCAGCGAGAAATGTCTCATGCGTCAAATCCACATGTAAGGGGGATACAGAAATGTAACCATTGTAGATGGCCCGCAAATCCGTTCCTTCGTCCGGATTTGAGAGCTTTCCGCGATAGCCGATCCAGTAATAGGCATTGCCGCGCAGGTCTTCCCGGGCCTCGGTACGAATGATCCGTTCGTCTCGAAAGCCTTGGCGCGTGAAACGGACACCCTCAACCTCATCAGGCGCGCGATCAGGAAAGTTCACATTCATCACCAGATCGTTCGGCCAGCCCTTGTCGATGATTGGGCGCAGCACCTTTGCGCCCCAGGCCGTGGGCGTTTCCCAGGGACAGGAATGCGGGTTCTGGAACCCGCGTGACTGGCTGAGAGCAATACTCGGCACACCATGCTGCATCCCGAACAGGGCAGCGGCGATGGTTCCTGAGAAGGTCGTATCCTCAGCGATATTCTGGCCCGCATTCACACCTGATAAGATCAGGTCTGGGCGCTCAGGCATCAGCTCGTCAATCGCGAGCAGGACACAGTCACTAGGCGTGCCGTTTACGGCATAGCGCTGAGGACCAGTTTCGCGCACGCGCACAAACTCGGTCAAAGAGATCGCTCTCCCCTTTCCGGATTGCTCAAGTTCTGGAGCCACGATCCAGATATCGTCGCTGAGTTCACGAGCAATATGCTCCAGAACCTCGAGCCCTGGCGCATTGATGCCGTCATCATTGGTTAGAAGGATCCTCAAGAGATCACCTCTAGGCCGCCCATATAGGGACGCAGCACGTCTGGCACGGTGATGGAGCCATCTTCATTCTGATAATTCTCGAGCACGGCGACAAGCGTCCGGCCCACAGCGAGGCCAGATCCGTTCAGTGTGTGCACGAATTCTGGTTTCGGCTTGGCGTTCTCTTCGCTTGGTGCAGGACGCCAGCGGGCGCTCATCCGACGGGCTTGGAAGTCGCCGCAGTACGAGCAAGAACTGATTTCACGATAGGTGTTCTGGCTTGGGAGCCAGACCTCGAGGTCGTAAGTTTTGCGAGCCCCAAAGCCCATGTCACCTGTACAGAGCAGCATCCGGCGGTAAGGCAGGTCTAGCGCCTCCAGAATGCCCTCAGCGCATTTGGTCATACGCTCAAGCTCAGCGAGCCCGTCGTCTTCGCCGCCAACGATTGAGACCATCTCAACCTTGTTGAACTGGTGGAGACGGATCATGCCTTTGGTGTCGCGCCCCGCACTGCCCGCTTCAGAGCGGAAGCACGGTGTATGGCCGGTCATGCGAATGGGGAGCTGACCCGCGTCGAGGATCTGTTCGCGCACGAGATTTGTGAGAGGCACCTCTGCGGTCGGAATGATATACGATTCGGCGTTCATGTATGAAAGCAGATGATCAAATCGCTTGCTGTTGTTGTTTCTAATTTTTGTCAGTTTTTCTAGAATATCGTCAAAAGATTCGGCGGGCAAAAACCCTCGGGACTCTAGGAAGTTGTTCCACACAGTAACAGATTTGTGAGGCAAATCATCAAAAGCAAGCCCGGTACCTTTGGCAGTTGAGATTGATCTAGAGAGCTCGCCTAGCTCGAATTCTGCTCGCGACAGAAGCTTCGGAATATTTCTCATTGCTTCTTTCTCTGACTCAGGCACGAACACCTTTGTCTGAAAAAGGTCTTCCTCAAACTTTGGCAGCTGTCCTGTCCCTATCAAAGCTTGTTCTCGAACCAAAAGAGGTGGATTCACCTCTTCGTACCCGTTCTCACCCGTCTGCTTATCCAGCATGAAGGAGGCAAGCGCCCGCTCCAGGCGCGCCATTTTCCCGCGCAGGGCGACGAAACGCGCGCCGCTCATTGCAGCAGCCGCTTCGAAATCCATCAGAGGCTGGCCGATGCTGTTCTTGAGCGCCGCGCCAAGATCCGCGTGATCCTGCACATTGTTGCGTCCAGCAAGGCGCGAGTTCGGCTCGCCCCATTTATGCTGTTCGACATTGCTCGCTTCGTCTTCGCCGACGGGGACGTCGGGCATTGGAATGTTGGGCGTGCCGAGAAGCAGCTTATCAAGTTCTTCTCGAGCGGCGGATTCTTGCTCGCCTGCCGCTTCGATCACGTCTTTCGCGTCAGCCACTTCCGCCCGGAGTTGTTCGAATAGAGCCTCATCGCCGCTGGCTTTGGCCTTGCCGATCTCTTTCGACTTCGCATTGCGCGCTGATTCAGCCTCTTGCTTATCCGAGACAGCTTTGCGCACAGCGGCGTCGTGATCCAGCATATGAGAGACCACGTCACCGAGGCCTTTTTGCTTTCGCTCAAAGGCATCTCGGAACGCGTCAGGGTTTTCGCGGATAGCGCGGATATCGAACATGGGCTCGCCTCATTACTCGTCGGGCTAGCGTTTAGGCTGATGCGAACGGGGCGTCTAGCGCCCTATTCGCCTACTTATCTTTGACTTGCGGGGCCAAACGGATGTGCAACTCGCGCAATTGCTCATCGCGCACCGGACTTGGCGCTTGCATCATCAGGTCGCGCGCCTGCTGGTTCATCGGGAACAGTGTCACGTCACGAATGTTCTCCGCATCGGCAAGCAGCATCACCATACGATCCACGCCCGGCGCAATCCCGCCATGCGGCGGTGCGCCATAGCGGAACGCGTTCAGCATGCCGCCAAACTCTGCTTCGACAACCTCTGGGCCGTAACCAGCCTTTTCGAACGCTTTCAGCATGATTTCAGGGCGATGGTTCCGGATGGCGCCAGAGGATAATTCGATACCGTTGCACACAATGTCATACTGGAAAGCGTTGATCGCGAGTAGATCTTCATCGCTTGTCGCGGCTTCGAGCGCTTCCAGACCCCCTTGCGGCATCGAGAACGGATTATGGCTGAAATCGACTTTCTTGTTGTCTTCGTCCCACTCATACATTGGGAAGTCGATGATCCAGCAAAAGCGGAAGACGCCCTGTTCAATCAGATCGAGTTCTTCACCAACTTTGGTGCGAGCGGCGCCAGCGAGCTTATACGCGTCGCCTTTCTTGCCAGCCGAGAAGAAGATGCCGTCGCCGTCGCCGAGACCGGTATGCTCGAGGAAAGCTTTCAGGTGATCTGCGTCAAAGTTTTTGAGGACCGGATCTTGGCTGACGACCACGCCGTCATCGCCAGCACGAAGACGCGCATAGCCGAGGCCAGGCGCTTGCATTTCTTTCTTGGCCCATTTGTCCATCTCGTCGAAGAACTTTCGAGATTGGCTCTCGGTCGCTTTCGGCGCTGGGATCGCAATGACTTTGCCGCCGCCTTTGATAATCTTGGCGAAGATTGAGAACCCAGTCTTACTGTCATCCTCAAAGAACTCTGTAACGTCGGCAAGTTCGATCGGGTTGCGCAGGTCAGGCTTATCAGAGCCATATTTAGACATCGCTTCGGCATAAGGGATCCGCGGGAACGGCCCTTCAGGAAGTTTGCGACCTTTGCCCTGCCAATCAGCGAACTCTTCGAACACGCCATGCATGACAGGTTCGATGGATTGGAAGACGTCTTCCTGGGTGACGAAGCTCATCTCAATATCGAGCTGATAAAACTCACCTGGAGACCGATCAGCACGCGCATCTTCATCACGGAAACAGGCCGCGATTTGGAAGTAACGATCAAAGCCCGACACCATCAGGAGTTGTTTGAACTGCTGCGGCGCTTGCGGCAGCGCGTAGAACTCACCTGGGTGCAGACGTGATGGCACGAGGAAGTCGCGCGCGCCTTCGGGCGAAGATGCCGTTAGGATTGGTGTCTGATACTCTGTAAAGCCCTGCTCGACCATACGGCGACGGATCGAAGCGATCACTTCAGCGCGCAGGATCATGTTGGCGTGCAGAGTCTCGCGGCGCAGATCCAGATAGCGATGCTTGAGGCGAATATCCTCGGGATAGTCTGGCTCACCAAATACCGGCAGAGGAAGCTCAGCCGCTTCAGATTGAACGGACGCCTCTTTCACGCGGATTTCGATTTCACCTGTGTCCAGGTTCTCGTTTACGAGCTCAGAGTCACGCGCCAGAACTTCGCCTTCAATTGTGATGACGCTTTCCGTACGAAGACGCTCAACCACAGCAAAGGCTGGGAAGTCTGGATCGAATACACATTGCGTCAGACCATAATGGTCACGCAGGTCGATAAACATCACTCCGCCATGATCTCGGCGGCGGTGGAGCCAGCCTGAGAGTTTAACAGTTTGCCCGACATGGGATTTGCGAAGTTCGCCGCAGGTATGGCTGCGATAGGCGTGCATGATACGCTCCGTTTGGGAGGGGAAATAAAGGCGGCTTTTGGCGCTCAGGCGCTTAGAATGTCAAGGCCCGCCGACACTAAGTTCAACCAGAGAAAGCGGCACCTGAATGTTAACCTGTTTTTCAGGCCTCTCCATTTTATTGCGCTTATGTCGAATCAAGCACCAATCCCAGCAGAAGTCGATAATGTCGGTCCGCTGCATCGTGATCGCTCCGAAGGCATTGTTGTCGAGTGTAACGGCACCGAGGCCACAATCTCAACGATTGCAGGCAATACAGAGGCATCGGACTCTTATTGGGCGGTGGGCCAGCTGATATCGATCCAGGTTGGTAAGAATCGCGTCGTCGGCCTCCTCCATACGGTGGAATACGATGCTGAAAGCTGGAATGAGCAGGCTGAGAACCCAATCTTGTTGAAAGTCGAGTTGTCTGGTGAGGTGCGCCCGGATGATCGCCGCGGAATGGTCTTTTCAGGCGGTATTACACAATATCCTTATATCGGCGCTGTTGCACACCGGATTCGTAAAAAGGATCTGACGACGATTTACCGGTCAAGTGATCCATCTGCCGTGACAATCGGTGCTTTGAGTCAGTCGGCTGATATTCCGGCCGTTGTTTCGGTTGACGCTCTGCTCTCCCGTCACTTCGCTGTTGTTGGTACGACGGGTACCGGTAAATCGACGGCCGTCACTTTGCTGCTGCACTTGATCGCAAAGCATAAGCCTAATCAGCGCGTGCTGATCCTTGACCCGCACAACGAATATACAAGCGCGTTTGGATCGAGCGCCAATACGATTACCGCAGAATCTCTGGATTTGCCGTTCTGGCTTCTGAACCTTGAGGAATTTCAGCAGGTTATCTTCCGAGGCCGCGAAGGTTCTGAAGAAGAAGTCGACGCTTTACGTGAGTTTATTCCCAAGGCCAAAACGATTTACCGCTACGGTGCCGGCAATAGCGTCCGACGAAAAGTGGGCAGCGGCGGGTCGTTTACCGCTGATACACCGGTTCCCTATCGCCTGGCTGATCTGCTCAAGCTTCTTGAAGAAGAAATTGGCTCGCTTGATGGCGCTTTGCGCCGTTTAACCTTGCGCCACCTGAAGTCTCGAATCGAAGCGGCGATTAATGATCCGCGCTTTGCTTTCTTGTTTGGGTCGCATGATGCAACCGACCGTATCGATGCGGTGCTGAGCAATATCTATCGCGTACCGATCGCTGGAAAGCCGATCACCGTGTTCCAGATGTCGGGCATTCCGTCAGAAGTCGTAAATTCGGTTGCGTCTGTCTTGTGTCGTCTCGCCTTCGATATCGCTCTGGCCAGCCACTCCAAAGTCAAAACGCTCGTGGTTTGTGAAGAGGCCCACCGCTACATCCCGGCAGACGCTGGCAGCGCGTTTGCCCCAACGAGGGACGCGATTGCTCGGATTGCGAAGGAGGGCCGGAAATACGGCGTGTCGCTCGCGATCATTACCCAGCGACCAAACGAGCTCGATCCAACGATCCTGTCGCAGTGTAACACCGTCTTCTCGCTCCGACTGGGCAATGATGAAGACCAAAACGTTATGCGCAAAGCGATCTCAAACGGCTCACGCTCTACCTTGGCCTTCCTGTCATCTCTCGCGGACCGCGAATGTATCGCGTTCGGAAGCGCGGTCTCAACACCAATGCGGATGCGTTTCCGAAATCTTGCTGTCAACGCACGTCCGTCGAGCCAAAATGTCTCTGATGGCGATGATGTGTTGGCGCAAGCTGATACGAGCTTAAGTGAAATCGTCACGGGTCTACGCGGCAGCTCTGAACAGGGGCCTGAAGGCGCCAATGAGACCGAAGAATGGGTCTTGCATGACGAGCCAATTGCAGGCGCTCCGACCCCGTCATATGCAGACAATACCGGTGAAGTCACACTCAAACCGCGATCACTGCTGAAACGCAAACCTGAATAATCGGGTTTTCAAATTTGCAGAATGAGTCTCGCCATTCGCTGCGGCTTCATTTAGGGGCACACGAATGAATCGCGAGCGCCTCACCCCAATCACCGAACAATCCGACCTCGACGAAGCCTGCAAACGGCTCGCCAAAGGGCATTTTCTGTGCGTTGATACTGAGTTCCACCGGGAAACAACTTATTGGCCGGAACTGTGCCTCATACAGGCGTCTTGCGAAGGATTTGAGGTCATCATTGATCCTATGGCTGAGGATCTCGATATCGGGCCGTTTCTGGAATTGCTCAGAGATGAATCCCGCCCAAAAGTCTTCCACGCAGCGCGCCAAGATCTCGAGATCTTCAATCGCTTGATCGGCCGCCCGCCCCGCCCTGTCTTCGACACCCAAATCGCAGCCATGGCGCTCGGGATCGGGGATTCGGTCTCATATGATAACCTCATCCAGAGAGTCCTGAAGCGCCGGATCGACAAGTCTAGTCAGTTCACAGACTGGAAACGCCGCCCTTTGACAGACAAGCAATTAGACTACGCGATGGGTGACGTCACTCACTTACGGGACGCCTATCTCGCGATGCTTGAACGGCTTGAGTCGCAAAACCGCATTGGTTGGGCAAAGGCCGAAATGGCGGATCTCGAAGACCCTGCCCTCTACGATACCTCTCCAGAGAATGCCTGGAAGCGCCTTAAGATGCGCAAGCCGAACAAGGAATACGCAGCCGTATTTGCGTCGGTCGCGGGCTGGCGAGAAGACAAGGCTCAGCGCTTTAACAAGCCCCGACGCCGCATTTTAAAAGATGATGCGATCCAGGAGATTGCGGACCAGAAACCGCAATCAGAAAAAGCTTTTGAACGTCTGCGTGCTGTTCCAAAGGGCTTTATCCGCTCCAAGTATGCTGAAGGCCTTATGGATGCGGTTTATGCTGCCATCAACGATCCTGATGCACACGCCCCAAGATTGCCGAAGCGGCAGCATAATCCCGAAATGCCGGCAGGCGCGCCCGAGATGCTCAAAGTCCTCCTGAAAGCGGTGAGCGATGAAGCGAACGTCGTTCCACGGCTGATTGCAAATGCAGCGGACATTGAGCGCCTCGCGCGCGGTGAGACCTCGACGGATATCGCCGCGCTGAATGGTTGGCGGCGTGAATTGTTTGGGCAAAAGGCGCTGGCGCTGCTCTCTGGAAAGCTCGCTTTATCCTTTGAAAACGGGCAAGTGCGCCTGTTTGAGCTTTAAGCGCTAGGCAATGACCAAACGCGGCTGAAGCTGCATCAGCCCAGCCAATTGCCCGAGGCGGCGTTCAACCGTTTCTGAAACCAGATCGCTATAGTCCTTATCGACATTGAGGGTCAGCGTCTCGTCTTTGATTGCAAGCTTCGCCGTCGCGAGAATCGTTCCTGACCTACCTGAATAAACGCTTCCCAAGCGCATCGCTGTGCCGAGCACTTTAGCACGGCGTTTGGCGCCTAAACCAAGTAGCCTTGCATAGCGAGGATCTTCCACCAGTTTGAACGTATACCGCGACGCCGCTGCATAAGCCGCAAAAAGCCGCTCCGAATGCGACATCGAAGGAACCGGCGCTCGCAACACTTGTTCATAGACCAATTGCGCGCGGTGATCAGGATGCATGCGCCCGCCTGCATCCGCCATCGAACAAATTGCTCTGAGCAGCGTCTCGCTCTTCTTGAATTGTTTCGAGATGGGGTGGATGAAGCTGTATAGCTCGCGCCCGAAGACTCGGCTTTCCGGGGTCGAGCGTAAGAAGAGCGGCACCGCATCAAGCAAGCCAGAAGCGCCGTCGACCTCCAATCCGTCCGCTGCTACACCGTCCCGTAAGCCGAACGATGAAATCGTGACTTTTTCGACGCCGAGTTGTTCCATCAGCGTTTTGAGCAGTAAAGCTGCGTGCGGAAGTGTGTCGAACCTTCGCTTCGAAACGCCCAGAAGCTGCTCTCGGGTGAGCTTATCGGATTGTGCTAGCGCAGAAGCTTCGATGACATTTTCGATGTCGGCTTGCGTCATCTTATAAGCATGTGCCACACGCAGAGGATAATCGCGCAGCATCATGTGAACCGCCGCCACATTGCGCCATGCGCCGCCCACCGCAAACAAGTCCTGCCCCGTCACCTGATCAACGAAAGCGCTTTCAGACAGGATCTTGCGCATCGTTTTGCGACGTTTCTCATAGGAAAGTCCCGAATCCATGGATCGCGCGAGCGGGCCAAGTAGGAAAGATTCGCCAACCGCGTCTGGTTCAACAGGGCGCAGTTCCATACTCGTGCCACCAAGGTCGGCGATCAATCCGGTTGGATTGATGAAGCCAATCGAAACCCCCAAGGCGGACAGTCGGCCTTCGTCTGCGCCGCTTAAGACTTGGATAGGCGCGCCCAGTATCTCTTCGGCCCGGCGTTTGAAGTCCGGGCCATCTGCGGCTTCGCGCACCGCAGCTGTTGCAACAGCGCGGACATTCTTAATCTTGAGGCTCGCCGTAATGGCGCGAAAGCGATGAAAGGTTTGAAGCGCAAGTTCAGAACCTGAGGGTGAGAGCCGCCCCGTTTCGGAAAGCTCGCGGCCCAGCCCAGCCATGGTCTTTTCGTTGAAATATGGAATGAGCGCGGCGCCTGACTGCTCGTAAATCACCATGCGGCAGGAATTGGAGCCGATGTCGACGACAGCAATCTTTTCGGCCGTCTTCATTTGGCCTTCCGCTCACGTTTTCGCGGGGCCAGACGCGGTGGTTCGCTCACAACAAGTGCGCTCCCGCGACCTGATAGGCTTGGATTATCCATAAAGTATCGGTGCGCACTGAACCCGCCATCGCCACCGCTATGGCTCAATCGCGTATAGTTCCCATCTGCGCCCATCGCCCAGCTCTGCTCGTCATCGTTGAGATTCGCAACCATAATCTGATTGAGCACCTGACGATGGACCGTAGGGACTTCGATCGGCACGAGGGCTTCGACCCGGCGTTTGAGATTGCGATCCATCCAGTCGGCAGACGACATGTAAACTTTTGCTTTTTCAGATGGCAGCGTCTCGCCATTGGCGAAACAGACAATGCGGGAGTGTTCCAGGAAACGCCCAACAAGGCTTTTGACCTGGATCGTCTCGGACAGACCCGGCACACCCGGCCGGAGACAGCATATACCACGAATCACCAGCCGGATCGGGACCCCGGCCTGACTGGCTTCATACAGCGCGTCGATGACATCCTGGTCGACTAGCGAGTTCATCTTCGCCCAGATGCCAGATGGCTTTCCAGCCTTAGCGGCTTTCTCTTCCTTTTTTATCTGCTCGATCAAATAGTCTTCCATCGCGAACGGCGACATGATGATTTTCTCAAGGCCCGGCCCGGTCGCAGGGGGCTCTTTATAGGCCGTAATATAATTGAACAGGCGGCCAGCATCGCGGCCCATGATTGGGTCGGCCGTGAACAGAGCGAGATCGGTATAAATCTTCGCCGTTATCGGATGATAGTTCCCGGTCCCGAAATGGGTGTAGGTGCGCAGCCCCTCTGGCTCTCGGCGAATAATCAATGAGACTTTGGCATGCGTCTTATAGTCGATGAAGCCATAAACAACCTGGACCCCTGCCCGCTCCAAATCGCGCGCGAGACGTAGATTTGTTTCTTCGTCAAAGCGCGCTTTGATTTCCACCAGGGCCGTGACGTTTTTGCCTTCTTCAGCCGCCTCGATCAAAGCCGTCACGATGGGCGAATTCAGGGTCGTGCGATAAAGCGTTTGCTTAATCGCAATCACATCGGGATCCCGCGCCGCTTGGCGAATGAACTGCACGACCACATCGAATGACTCGTAAGGGTGATGGACGAGGATATCCTTGGCGCGGATCGCCTCGAAACAATCGCCCCCCATTTCCCGTATCCGCTCCGGGAAGCGAGCCTCGAAGGGTTGAAACAGAAGTTCAGGACGGTCTTTTGCGATCAGTCCTGACAGGTCCTTCATCCCGAGCAGGCCATCAATCAGCGTGACATCGCGGCTTTCAGCGCCGATCTCTCGCGCGACGAACTCTCGTAGCGCTTCAGGCCCATCAGAATCGATATGGATACGAACGATCCGGCCCCGGCGGCGCTGTTTGAGTAGGATCTCAAACTCCGCGATCAGGTCTTCGGCTTCTTCTTCGATCTCAATATCGCTGTCGCGCACGATGCGGAAGACGCAGTGCCCGGTGGCCTCAAAGCCGGGGAACAACATCTGCTGAAAATGCGCAATGACGCTCTCAAGACGAACATATCGGAGCAACCCAGACTTTTTATCCGGCAAACGGATGAACCTGGACGAGAAGGCAGGCATTGGTACCAGGCCAACCATAGACTCGCCATTGCCATCATTAGGGTTCAACTGGAACGCAACAGCAAAGCCAAGGTTGGGAATAAACGGGAATGGGTGCGCCGGGTCGACAGCTTGTGGGGTCAAGATCGGGAAAATCTGGCTTTCAAACCGATTCTTCAACCAGGTCATATCTGGTCGTTTCAGCTCTGAAATCGACAACACTTCGATCTGTTCGTTTTTCAGCTCAGAGCGAAGATCCTGCCAACAGGCCTGCTGATCATTGATCAGCTTTGAGAGAGAGGCCTCGATATCACGGACTTGCTCTGCCGGGGTGCGTCCTTCCAAGCTGAGCTTTTGAATACCCGCCCTGACCTGCTCGCGCAGGCCTGCATAGCGGACCATGTAGAACTCATCCAAATTATTGGCCGATATCGACAGAAATCGTAGCCGCTCCAGGAGCGGGTGATCGACATTCCTCGCCTCTTCGAGCACGCGTTCATTGAATTTGAGCCAAGAGAGTTCGCGGTTAATGTAACGCTCAGAGGCGGCTGTGGGAGTTTTAACAGCAACGCTCATGTGAAGGGCTCTCTCAGTTAAAAGGCTGTCTAGGCTTCGCCAAGGATCTCACGCGCGAGTGGAATGGTCAGCGGTCTATCGCCGCTTGCGCCTGCTAATATCTCAGCGGATTGCTCGATTAGCGAGTAATCCAGGCCAATCCGCGTGACAAGATAGTCTTCAACGGATTTTGGAAGATCAAGATAACACCGAGCGAAGGCTCGCCGCAAACGGGCACGCATTAAGTCCTCATCGGGCGCCGGGAGCTCCGCTAGAGGTGCAGCTTGCAAACGAGACTTCAGGTCAGGCGACTGGATCCGCCAATGGCCTGGCACACTGTGCGCGACAAGAAGAATGCGGGTTTCGCGGCGCTTAATCCCGCTCAATGTCAAAAGTAGCGTTTCGGCATTGGTAAGCGTGTCGACATCATCAATGACCAGATCCTGTGCCGTCAGGTCTTCAACTTCAGCAATCCCAAGCTCACCAAAAGCCTTAGCGCTCAAGTATTTTGCTGATCGCTCCTCGGCCCAGGCCTGCGCTAGTGTGGTGATGCCACTTCCTGGCGGACCGATCAGACAGAAGGCATGATATGGCCAGCGCTCCGGTTTGCGAATGGCGGCACAGATTGCGCGATTGGCAGAGGTAATCGCCATGCCCTCAAAACTGAGCTGCGCCTCCGGAAACTGAATTGGAATCTGCCTCGAAGGCGGCATGTGCTACTGGCTCTCAATCGGTCGTCCGGGGCTGATCGCGGAGGTCATGACCCAACCGATCGGATCAGCATTGATGACCACTCCGCGGTCCCGCAAATCTTTGGTAAGCCGTTCGCCATTCCCTGCAAAGGCAAAAGCGACCACAGCGCCATCGGTTGCGATCGCGCGGGTTTGGAAGTTTGAAACCAATGGAGACTGCGCCAGGGCACTGCGAAGCGTGATCCACTCAGCCAGCGATGTATATTTCACCGTCGCCTCGATCAGCGTCCGCGATGTGTCGCGCACAATCGATGTCTGTTTCCAATCATCGTTCAAGCGCAGCGCCACGGCGTCGATGGCGCCGCTTAAGGTCGAGGCGCGCTGCGTCTGACCAATTCTGCGAGGCCCTGATGGGGTAACTGAAACCAAGTCAACGCGATATCCGCCGGCTGATCCCCGCAAGTCTGCAAAGATCGCCCTCTGGGCCCCGCTGAGCGCGACGTCCGTCTCTAAAGCATCCCAAGGCGTTTCAGGCGTGTATCCCGTGGCGCGGCTGATGATCAATGGCACCAAGCTTCCTTTGGGCGCTTCGTCCCAGGCAAGGTTCCAGGCCAAGTCCATACCGTTCGAAGCCGTTGTAAACAGGACAGCCCGCGGCGCGAGACTGTCCGTGAAGGGTAATCCGACCTGAGTTAAGGCCGCGCGGACTTGTGACGGATTGTAGACCACCGCCAGCCGCCCGCGATAGCGCCCTGCCCCAGCGATTTCTTCTTCAACATCAACGGCGGCGGCAATGCGATCGGCCAGCGTCTGATCGATAATCAGGTCCGTTGCCGCTAGGCGGTCCTCTGGAAGTGTGAGCCGTTCGATCAGCAGCCGCGCGCCAATTAGTTTAGCTGTCGAGAACGCCTTGAGTTGCGCCTCGCCTACCGTTGGCGCTCGTTCATCCACTTGAATACCGCTAATCGTATATGCGTCGCGGCTCTGCGCATGCGTGCCTAAGGCACCAAGAGTGATCAGCGCGAACGCCAGGATGAGAAGACGAATCATATCTTAGGGCCTCTTAACGTATCTCTTCTTATCAAGTGTCAGAGTGTACGTGAACCGTAGATGCATGCTGGTCACCAGACAGAGCACATGCTAACGCGCGCGCCATGAGCACGAACACACCTGATTCCCTGTCTTATCGCGATGCTGGTGTCGATATTGAGGCAGGCGAAGACTTAGTCAAAGCGATTGGTCCGCTGGCAAAAGCGACCCGCCGCGCAGGCGTCATGGGCGGTCTAGGCGGCTTTGGGGCGCTATTTGATCTCAAGAAAGACGGCTGGGATGACCCGGTCCTCGTTTCAGGGACTGACGGCGTCGGAACCAAGCTGATGCTCGCTTTCGAAACCGGGCTCCACAACACTGTTGGGATCGACCTGGTTGCGATGTGTGCAAATGATGTGCTCGCGCAAGGCGCTGAGCCCCTGTTTTTCTTGGACTATTTCGCCACCGGGAAGCTGGAGAACGGGATTGCTGAACAAGTGATCTCTGGGATCGCTGAGGGCTGCAAACAGTCTGGATGCGCCCTCATCGGAGGCGAAACCGCCGAAATGCCGGGTATGTACCCACCAGGACACTATGATTTGGCTGGGTTCGTCGTTGGGGCTGTCGAACGCGCGAATATCCTACCACGTCACTCTGACATGAGTGCTGGAGATGTCCTGATCGGGATTTCTTCGAGCGGCCCACACTCAAACGGATACTCCCTTATTCGAAAAGTCGTTGAGCGTTCTGGCCTGTCATATGAGGACAATGCACCCTTCTCTAACGCCCAATCGCTAGGCGAAGCCCTACTCACGCCAACGCGCCTCTATTCGAAGCATGTTTTGCCGCTGCTAAAGAAAGATCTGGTTCACGGCCTCGCGCACATCACAGGTGGCGGCGTGACGGAGAATACACCTCGCATGTGCCCAGACACGCTCGTTCCCCGCGTCGATCGCACCGCTTGGGAAGCGCCAGCCGTGTTCGATTGGTTGCAGGATGTTGGCAAAACGACAGACGATGAAATGCATCGCACGTTCAATATGGGCATTGGCATGATCTTGGCCGTGTCGCCTGACAATGTGGACGCCGTTCTCGCAGAGCTACAAGCGATCGGCGAGCTCGCTGTCGTTTTAGGTGACTTGGTAGACGCGTGACGCGCTTAAGAGCTGCAATTCTGATTTCGGGGCGCGGCACGAACATGTCCGCGATCATTGAAGCATCTCAGCAGCCCGATTACCCGGTCGATCCGGTTCTCGTTCTCTCTAATCGGCCAGATGCTGATGGTTTGGCTTATGCAACCAAGTTTGGTGTCACGGCCATAGCGATCGATCACAAACCGTTTGGCAAAGATCGCGAAGAGTTCGAGCGCGCGATGCAAAACGTGTTGACCGAGCAGAAGGTCGAGATGGTCATCCTGGCCGGCTTTATGCGGATCCTGACGTCGTGGTTCGTGCGCCAATGGGAAGGCCGCATGATCAATATCCATCCATCTCTGTTGCCCAAGTACCCAGGCCTCCACACCCATCAGCGCGCCATCGAAGCCGGCGATGGCGAAGCTGGCTGTTCTGTTCATTGGGTGACGGAGGGCGTTGATGAGGGCGATGTGATTGCGCAAGCGCGCGTTCCGATCTTGCCTGACGATACGGCGGAGACTTTGGCAAACCGTGTTTTGCCCGCAGAGCATGAACTCTATCCTAAAGCGGTAAAGCTGGCGGCGTCGCAAATCCTTAAGTGCAGACCATAAAAAAAAGGGCCGCAAAATCATGCGACCCGCTTCTTCGAATGCTTATAGCGGCAGAGCCTAGCCGACGATGTCGGCTTCGCTGAAGAACTGAGCGATTTCAAGCGCAGCGTTTTCGTCGCTGTCTGAGCCGTGCGCAGAGTTTTCACCAATAGACTTGGCGAAGAGCTTACGGATGGTTCCGTCAGCCGCTTCTGCTGGGTTCGTGGCGCCCATGATATCACGATAGCGTACAACCGCGTTCTCGCCTTCGAGAACCTGAACAACGACTGGCGCAGACGTCATGAATTCGACCAGTTCGCCAAAGAAAGGACGCTCTTTGTGAACGCCGTAGAACCGCTCGGCTTGCGTTTGGCTCATGTGAATGCGGCGTTGAGCGATGATCCGCAGACCACCGTCTTCGATCACTTTGTTGATCGCTCCAGTGAGATTGCGCGCGGTCGCGTCAGGCTTGATGATCGAAAATGTGCGAGTGCCAGCCATGCCGGGCTCCTGTTATCTGTGTTTCTAGGTTTGGCGCGCCTATAGCGACGCAAACTGTCCCCGGCAACCGCTGGACGCAGGATGCCACGAATTCTTCATAACTGAGTGTAACTCTGGTAGTGGAAGAGGAAATGTTAGGAGGGTCGCCAATGGCCGGAACGCTACGAATGATGCTCGCAATCGCGGTTTTGATCGCCGCTGGATATGGGATCTATTTCCTCTGGACCGGATCTCTGCCGGCGCACACGTTTAAGGTTCTTGGCAGCTACGGCATTCTGACGCTGATCGTATTTGTCGTAACGCTGATCACCAAACCTGCTGGCGAAAAACACTAGCGCTTTAATCTGCGCTTTTTGGGCGAAACCTGCTCAAGTCGATCGTCCACGGTTCCGCATGGGCCTCGTCAATCAGCGCCTTAGATAAAGGATGCGCGAGAATCGCGGCGCTATAGGTCCGCGCAACAGGGTTCAATTCGATACCGTAGGTTTGAAACCGTGTGGCGACCGGCATGAATACCGCGTCCGCTGCCGACCATTCACCGAAGAGGAATGGCCCATCCTCGTGATACTTTGACCGGCACATATCCCAGATCTGCAGCACCCGATCGATAGCCCATTGCAGTCCCGGCGTCATTTTTGGAGTGGGATGGCGATGCTTGATATCGACGCCCATATCACTGCGTAAGTCGATAAAACCCGCATGCATCTCGGCGCAAATACTCCGTGCGAGCGCACGCTTGTCGGAATCTACTGGCCAGACCTTCCCTGGCTCCACTTGTTCTGCAATCCACTCGGTGATTGCCATGCTGTCGTGAATGACGACCGTGTCCGTGACGAGCGCTGGGACCCGGTGCTGGCCAGTGGCTTCGATGAGCGTACCGACGGTTTCTTGGGGCCCGAGGGGAAGCACGACCTCTTCGATATCAAGGCCAGATGCCCGCGCGACCAAGACCGCCCGGATCGACCAAGATGAGTAATTCAAATTGCCTGAATACAGCTTCGTCATTTCCCAGCCTCCTTCCACCCGCGGCCGCTCTGCTGGAAATAGCGCGCAACCAACCCAGCATCTTTCGCGGCTTTAAATTGTTCGCGCGCCTTTTGACGGGTTGCACTGTCGCCATCGTCAAACATAACCATGCAACGCTCGAAACTGGCATCGACAGGCAGATCGACACCATCCATGAGCAGCGCAACGGCGGCATTGTTTTGGTTCTGCGCTTCTTTCGTGATCAGGACCGGTTGCTCAGCCGCAGCAAGACCTTCGGCTTCCGCTTGGCCGTGAGGTAGAAAGCTTTGATCATCATACGTCCAAAGTGCCTCATCCAGAGCGGCACGGCGCGACGCTTCTGGACTAATCGCAAGCACACGCCAATCGCGCTCTAAGCACTTTTCGAGCAAAGGCCCCACGGCCCGTTCCAACGTTGTGTGTTGGAGATGGTAGAACCACCATTCGGGCTTTGGGGCCTCGCTCATATGCTATCCTTCGTGATTGTCTGCGATCCAGCGATCGAGCAGACGCGGGCCAAAGCCACTTGCCCAGCTCGGATCAGTTGGCGCTTTCTCACCTTCGACCCAAGCCACACCTGCAATATCGAGGTGCGCCCAGGTTTGCCCTTCATTGATGAAACGCTGTAGGAACTGCGCGGCTGTAATTGAGCCAGCGGCGCGGCCGCCAATGTTGCGCATATCCGCAAACTTCGACTTGAGCTGCTTGTCATATTCAGGCCCGAGCGGCATCCGCCACACGCGCTCACCTTCTGCGATGCCTGCGCTTGTGAGCTGATCTGCGAGATCATCATTGTTTGTGAACATCCCTGCGTGGTGATGACCGAGGCCGATCACAATCGCGCCGGTTAGCGTCGCGAGGTCGACAATCGTCGATGGCTTATAGTGCTCTTGGGTGTACCAGAGCACATCACAGAGAACCAAACGTCCTTCGGCATCGGTGTTTTGAACTTCGATCGTCTGACCCGAGGCAGACTTTAGAATATCGCCAGGTCGGATCGCGTCGCCATCCGGCATATTCTCAACGAGGCCGACAAGGCCAACCACGTTCGCTTTCGCTTTGCGTTTTGCGAGCGCCAGCATCGTGCCGACCACAGCCGCAGAGCCGCCCATATCGCCGCGCATGTCTTCCATGCCTGCGCCCGGTTTCAGCGAGATGCCGCCTGTATCGAAACAGACACCTTTACCGACAAGCGCAACCGGTGCTTCACCGGCTTTGCCGCCCATCCATTTCATGATGCCGAGCTTTGATTCTTTGACGCTCCCCTGCCCCACGCCAAGCATGGAGTTCATGCCGAGCTTTGCGAGCTCTTTCTCACCAAGGATCTCAATCTCGAGACCGTGCTCCGCGAGCTCTTCAATCTTTTTGGCATAGCTGCCCGGGTACAGATCATTTGGTGGCAAGTTGACAAGGTCGCGGGCCAGGTAGGTGCCATCGGCACCTGCATCGAGCGGTTTGAACGCCGCTTTCGCCGCTTTTGTATCTTCCGTAACAACGGACAGCGTCGACAGCGTTGGCTTGTCTTCTTCTTTCAGTTTTGTGCGGTAATCATCAAAACGATAGGCCGCGAGCTTCGCGCCCATGGCAATACGCGCGCCAGCGTCGGCATCATCAACCACGAGAGATAGCGTTTTAAACCCGCTATTTGCTTGCGCCTTATAGACGAGGCCACCGATCCGCTCGAGGCTGCGGTCAGAACGGTCTTTCGCTTTGCCGCCGCCGACCAGAAGCGCGCGCTTCGCTGCGCTACCTTTTGGCAGCACAACAAAGGCTTGCTGTCCTGTTTTGCCTTCAAAGCGTCCCGACTTGAGCGCTTCCGTAATCAGGCCGCCTGATTCTGCGTCGAGCGCTTCTGCGGCCTTCGGCAATTTTCCGCCCTGATCGACGAGGAATCCGTGGATGTCGCCTTTTGCGGCATCTGTGAATGTAATTTTCATGCAACAACTCCGTTTGAGGCGCAAAGTAAGCATCGACGCGCCGCGTGCAACTCGCTAGGCAGGAAAAACAGACAGGAAAACAAACAAAAAACACCAATGAACCAAGTCCAGCGCTATCTCTTCAATCGCGTTTTGCGATCTGTGCTGATTATTGTGGGCGGCCTGACCGTGCTCGCAATCTTGGCGCAAGGTCTTTCGCAGACTGAAATCATTATCGATAACCGCCAAGGCGCCCTTACATTCTTCAAGATCGTCGCGCTTGGCGTTCCGCAAATTGTTGCGCTTTTGACCCCCATGGCAATGTTCGTCGCGACGATTTGGGCGCTGAACAGACTGCACCGCGATAGCGAAATTGTGGTCGCGCAGGCTGCCGGTATGACTCGCTGGCAAGTCGCCTCGCCAATTGTCCGTCTTGCCGTTTTAGGGGCTGTCGTGCATTTAGGGGTGAACCTTTGGATTCAACCTTCCGCCCAGCGGGAGATGCGGGCAACAATCAGCGAAGCGCGCGCAGATTTGGCCTCCTCTTTGATCCGCCCAGGGCAATTCACGACACCAGATGCAAACCTCACTGTTTTCGCGCGGGAACAGCAAGGACAGGATCTGATCGGGGTCCAGATTGCCGAACGTATTGGCCAACCAGATGCGCGCGACTATCTCGCAGAGCGGGGTCGCTTTATTGAAGTCGACGGCCAACCCGCGATTGTCATGTTCAACGTCCAGGTCCATTTTTTCGACGAGAACGGCATCCTGAACATCCTTTATTCGGATCAATCGACCTTTGATCTGACCCCGTTCACCAGAGAAGACAGCAAACTCGTTCTCAAAGCCTCTGATCGGTACTTGCACGAACTGCTCTTCATTGACCGATCGAGTTATAATGAGCGGCGCAACGAAGTTGAATTTCTCGCTGAAGCCAATTCGCGATTATCGTCGCCGCTAATCAGCATCGCGATGGCCTTGCTTGCGACGTTGGCCGTTATGGGAGGCAATTTTAGCCGGCGAGGCTACTCTAGAAGGATTGTCATCGCATCTGGCGGCGCGCTCGTGCTGATCATCTTTCAGCTATCGGTACAATCGCAAAGTGGGAACAACCCGGCCATGAATGTCGGACAATGGATTGTTCCTGTCCTTGCGATTGGAGGCCTGTCTTTCGTGCTCTTCGTCAGCGGGAACCGTATCAAAGGCGCGCCTAAGGCATGATCGGTTCAATGATCCAACGCTATGTGTTCACGCGCTGCATGATCGCGCTTGGATTGGTTGTCGGCATTTTCGCGATTACGATCATGTTGGTTGATGTCGTTGAGCAGCTCCGGACGGTTGGAGGCGATATCGACCTGTCGCCGATGACGGCGGTGCAGCTCTCTCTTATGAAGCTCCCAGGTCTCATAGAAGAAACGCTCGCTTTCGCCGTGCTTGTATCCGCGATGATTGCCTATAACCAATTGTCCAAAAGCTCTGAGCTCTCAGTTATTCGCGCCACCGGCCAATCGGCCTGGCAGTTCCTCGCGCCGGTTATGGTTATGGCTGCGGGGCTCGGACTGTTTGCGATGATGATCCTCAACCCCCTTGGCGCGCATTTGTCTGAGCGCTTCGAGACAACCCGCGCGAACTTGCTCCAAGAAGGTGGACGGGTGGTTGAGCGCCAGCGCTCCGATGTCTGGCTTCGCCAAGGCAGCGATGACAGCCAGATCGTGATTTATGCCGCAACGGTCGACAGCACGGGCCAAGTCTTCACAGATGTTCGATTCTTGGAGGAAGGTCGCGTTTACGAAGGCGCGCGCCCGACGTCGCGGTTTCGATTCACACGCCGCATTGATGCCGAGACCGCTCAAATCTCTGGTGGATTTTGGCAACTGTCCAATTTGATTGAAAACACGCCCGGGAATCCGCCTCAGGAACTCGACAATCTGGCGATCGAAACGGATCTCGACCCGAATACACTGCTGTCCCGGTTTACCTCGCCCGACACAATTGGGTTCTGGGGGCTGCCCTCTTTCATCAACCAAACCAGCCGCGCAGGACTGGATACGTCGCGCTTTTCAATGCGCTGGTTCGGCCTGACTTCATTGCCAGTGCTCTACACAGCGATGGCTCTGATCGGAGCGATTGTCTGTTTGCGTCTATCGCGCCTCGGCGGAACCAGTCGCTTGATCGCGGTCGGCGCGGGCGCGGCGGCAGTTCTGTTCTTCGTCACGCAGATTGCTTCCAGTTTTGGTTCGTCTGGCGCGATCCCAGCGCTGATTGCGGCTTGGTCCCCTGCTCTCTGCGCCCTGTTCATTTCATTGACCGTTTTGGCCTATCAGGAAGACGGTTAAACATTTCCATCCTTGACAGCAGGCGCGGCCACAACCACTTTCCGGCGCCTTGAAGACCTGCCTGGAGCACTCTGTCCATGAATGTAGTCGTTGTTGAGTCCCCCGCCAAAGCGAAGACGATCAACAAGTATCTCGGAAAAGACTATAAAGTGCTCGCATCTTACGGGCACATTCGAGATCTGCCCTCAAAAGATGGCTCTGTTGATCCAGACAATGATTTTGAAATGGTTTGGCAGGCCGACTCTAAGAGCCAAGCCCGGATTCGCGAGATTGCCGAGGCGGTCAAAGCGGGTGGAAAGCTCATTCTCGCAACCGACCCGGATCGTGAAGGCGAAGCTATTTCCTGGCACCTGCTTGATGCGCTGAGGAAACGCCGCGCAATTAAGAAAGATACGCCAGTTGAGCGCGTCGTATTCAACGCGATTACCAAGTCTGCGGTGACCAGTGCGATGGCTAATCCGCGGGAGATCGATCAGGAGCTGGTCGACGCATATCTGGCGCGCCGAGCGCTCGATTATCTTGTTGGGTTCAATCTTTCACCTGTCCTTTGGAGGAAACTTCCGGGATCGCGTTCAGCGGGCCGCGTTCAGTCTGTTGCGCTTCGCATCGTTGTCGATCGTGAGCTTGAGATTGAGCAGTTCAAGCCGGAAGAGTATTGGACAATTGGCGCGAAACTTCGTGCGACGGACGGCACAGACTTCGAAGCCCGCTTGCACGCGCTGAACGGAAAGTCGCTTAAAAAGTTTGATCTCCCCGACGCCGCGGCTGCTCAATCAGCTTTGGATGCCGTGAAGATTGGCGGCTATACCGTTGAGAGCGTTGAAGCCAAGCCCGTAAAGCGGAACCCGCCTCCCCCATTTATTACGTCTACGCTACAGCAAGATGCGTCTCGGAAACTCGGCTTTTCGGCCAAGCGCACCATGCAGGCGGCTCAGAAGCTCTACGAGGAAGGCCGTATCACCTATATGCGAACCGACGGCGTGAATATGGCGGAGGAAGCCTATCATGCGGCTCGCGACCACATTCAGGGCAATTACGGCGCGCAATACTTGCCAGAAAAGCCGCGCCGGTATTCGTCAAAGCAAAAGAACGCTCAAGAGGCGCACGAGGCCATTCGCCCAACAGATTTCAGCTTACGCCCAGACGATTATAAACAGTCTGATGGCGATCTCTGGAAGCTTTACGCATTGATCTGGCGCCGCGCGGTGGCCTCTCAAATGGAGCCTGCGCAGTTCGAGCGGACGACAATCGACCTGCTCAACAAAGACAAATCCGCGACGCTGCGCGCAACCGGTCAGGTCTTGGTCTTTGATGGCTTTATCAAGCTTTACACTGAAGGGCGCGACGACACCGATAAAGACGAGGATGCTGAAGCGCGTCTTCCGAAAGTTGAAGCTGGTGAGCACGCTGACCTGCTCGAAGCGAAGTCTGAGCAACATTTCACCAACCCGCCGCCTCGCTATACAGAAGCGTCGCTGGTCAAGAAGTTGGAAGAGCTCGGTATTGGCCGCCCGTCAACCTATGCCTCAACCATGTCAACGCTGGTCGACCGAGACTATGTCCGGATTGAAAAGAAGCAGCTGGTACCGGAAGACAAAGGCATTCTGGTTACATCCTTTTTGGAGAACTTCTTCAAACGCTATGTAGAGTACGACTACACAGCGAACTTGGAAGAAAAGCTGGACGTCATCTCTGACGGCAAGCTCGATTGGAAAGCCTTCCTGCGCGAATTTTGGACGCAGTTCACAGCGTCTATCGATGACACCAAAGACTTGCGTGTCTCGGCCGTTCTGGACGTTCTAAACGAAGCCCTTGGCCATCATGTCTTCCCGCCAGTGGATGAAAATGGCAACGTCAAAGAGAAGCCGCGACTTTGCCCCCTCTGTAATGAAGGCGAACTCAGCCTGAAGCTCGGCCGTCACGGCGCATTTGTCGGCTGTTCAAATTATCCGGAATGCAAGTTCACACGCCCCTTCTCGACCGCAGAAGAAGCGGAAAACGCGATCAATCCTGACGGTGAAGAAGTTGCAGTTCACCCGGATACCGGCCAGCCCATCATGCTCAAGTCCGGTCGATTTGGGCCTTATCTGGAAATGGATATCGGCGAGGACAAACCAAAACGCTCGAGCCTGCCGAAAGGCTGGAATCCAAAAGAGCTGGAAGCAGACAAAGCCATCATGTTGATCAGCCTCCCGAGAGAGGTTGGCAAACACCCCGAAGACGAAGAGCCAATCCTGGCCAACCTTGGTCGCTATGGCCCTTACGTTCAGCACCAGCGCACATTTGCGAACCTGCAGAGCGTCGAGGAGATGTTCACGATTGGTCTTAATCGCGCTGTCTCCCTGATCGCTGACAAACGCGCAGGCGGCGGACGTGGCGGTCGTGCAGCGCCGAAGGTTCTGAAAGATCTTGGCGCGCACCCGACGAGCGGTGATCCGGTTCAGGTCCTGGATGGCCGTTACGGTCCTTACATCAAGCACCAAAAGACCAACGCGACCCTTCCGAAAGATACCGAGCCAACCAGTATCAATATCGATCAGGCGCTTGAGCTATTGGCGGAAAAAGAAGCTAAAGGCGGGAAGAAGAAACGCGCTACCAAGAAAAAAGCGCCAGCCAAGAAGAAAGCTCCCGCTAAGAAGTAGCGCTGGTGGCCCTTATTCGAGGCGCCCTCCCGTTTCAATGCTCAGCAAGCGAGGCATTTTTGGATCAGGCGTCCCTTGCAGCGGCATCGGCAAATCCATGCCTGGGATCCAAATGTAAGGCGTCACATAGACCACCAATTGTGTTCGCGCTTCGATGGCGCCTTGTTTGCCGCCGAGCGCTTGAAGCACCGGGATGTGGCGGAGCCAAGGGATCCCGTCTTTCTCGGTGATTCGATAGCGCGAATTTAGCCCCCCTATCATGATGGTCTGCCCAGACCCGACGATCATGGATGTCGTGGCTGAGTTGCGCTGTTTCGTGAGGACAACCTCGCCGGCCGTCGCGCCAATCCGAGAATCCTCCAGCGTGACATCCATTCGGATTGAATTGTCCGCCATGACCGCTGGCGTAATCTCCATCGAAATCCCGGCTGTGATGGAATCGGTGCTGACAATGGACGTATCCTCAGTGCTGACCCGAACAAACTGATCATCAACGATAGAAATACTCGCCTTCTGCATGCTTCGGGTGGCGATATAAGGCCGCGCCAGAACCTGAGCGGCATTCCGGGCGGCGAGAAAATCGATCGTCGCGGTGACCTGCGCCGATTCTGAGGCTAGATCGGAGAAGGTTGCAACAATGCTTCCATTCGTTTGGCCAGGTACCACGCGCGCAGCACTGATCTTCCCACTCGCGCCTTCGGATAAGCTGAGGCCCAGCGTTTCAACTGAGGATGTGTTAATATCAACGACCAGCGCTTCGATGATCACATGCGCTACGGGTCTATCGGCTTTGGCAATAATGCTGAGGGCTTCTTCGACCTCAATGGCAGGTCCCACAAGATAGACAGAGTTGGTTTCTTCAATACTGCTGGCCGTGAGGCCGTCATCATCGGAGAATTCCGCAAAAGGAAACAACTCTCCGATCAGCGTCACGACATCGGCGGAGGCAAGATGCTTGATTGGGACTTCGCTGCTCGTGAACCCCGTAACGGATTCGAAGGTCGCATCTTTAGACGAGTCCGAGTCAGCATTTGCGAGCCCGGCTTTAAATGTCAGAACGCCATTGATCTCCTCCACATAGACACCCGAATTCGCCAGAATAACGTTCATACCCTCGACGATCGGTTGATCTTTGAACCGAGCCGATACCGTGCCGGTCAAAGATACCGCTTCCGAGGTGTATTGAAGACGCGGACTATCCAAGATTTTCGTAAGAACAGTGCGCAAGTCGGCCTGCACCAAATCAACCGATAGGCGGGCGGCGTCCGTCTGCGGGTCAGAACTGACCTCTAGAAGACGGATTGAGTCCGCTACCGCTTGCGCCTGCTGGGCGGCATAGCGTTCCGCTTGAGCGCGATACGCGTTTATGAGATCGTCTTGATCGCTATGGCCGTGAAGGTTTGGATCTGCGATGCAACTTGCGAGTAAAAAAAGAGCTGAGCCGGTAGCGCCATACCGTTTGATATGGCTGCGTGTTTGAAATTTATTCGACATGGCGTTCAGTAGCCCCATCAAGCTTTGCAGGTAAGGACTGAGGGCTAAGGTCGTCGGACCTCATGGTGCTTTAAAAACCCGCACTGCTTTGCTTGCCGCACTTATATCCCATGGCATCGACAGGCTTACCGTCCACAGTTGGAACCTGATCATTCATTTTTTTGACGTCATTCCCTTTCCAGCTGTTCGAAGAGGTGGTGCCTTTGACTTTGGTTACGATTTGACAGCCCGGTGTCAGGTACAAGTTTTGGTCTTTTTTATTGGCCGCTTTAATCTTGATCTGGAGTTTGTAGGCACAGGATGCGGGGACAACGAACGTATTATAACTTCCTTGCCACACATCATCATCGATCTTCTTATCAACGCTTGGGCAATCAGGATGAGTCGCAGCTCCCCCTGGCTGGTCACCTCTCGCGGTCAAAGACGTCCATTCGAGCGTATACGAACCAGCATTTCCAATGACGATGACGCCGCAGACGGGGTTCGGCCCTTCACATGAGTGATGGGTGTAGCGGGTCGACTCACCAGCATAGGCAGGTGCGATCGGGGTGAGCGCCGTGGCGATCGTTGTTGCCAGCATCGCTGCACCGATTTTTTGGAACGTGGTAAGCATGTCTGTCCTTTGTTTCATGGCTTCCTAGCGTCTCAGCGATACTGGGGTCCTTGCGCAGGCGCGACTGTCACATCAGACAGTATTCAGCAGTCTCAAATGTCGGTTTGGCTCCGCCGGTGTTAATCAAGGAGACAGGCATGGTGACCCGATCTTTATTGCCGAGCCTAAGCGTTGGAGTGGCCGCTTTGCTTCTGACGCCTATCGCGAGCGCAGAAGCATCCATCTTCGAGTTGCGGATAACCAACAACACGAACACCGACCTGACATTTCAGCTTCAGGATGGGCATTCCAAACACGTGCACCTGACCTATGACGGTAGCCACATTGGCGCCCACACCATCAAAGCCGGTGAATATGGCGTCGTTGGCGTTCAACCGGACGGACATAAATGCGACCCAGGGTGCGGCGCGTGCTCGCCGAGCTATGGCAAAGTCTATGCTTGGTATACTAACGATAGCGGCAAGCGTGTGCGGAATAACTATTACAAAGCCACCGTCGAATTTTCTGAATATTGCGGGGTCGCCGGAGACAAGCCAGTCACGACCTACACGTCAAATTGGTCCTTTGATCATGGCGGCGGCAAAGGAACAAAGCGCTTCACTTATGAGCAAAAATCATCGCACAATAGCTACACGAAATATAACCCGGCGCGAGGCCTCACGGTGGATGGGAAGTACATTAGCGGCCACGCAGAGATCACCTATTCAGAACGATAAACTGACGAAGCTTAAACGCGCGCTGCAGTAAGACGCGCTTAGGCAAACGAGTTCAATTGTCTGCGGCTGGCTGTGTAGATCGAACGGCGTGGATCATTCGGGTCAAAGCCGTATCTGAGCGCAGCAGCAACCACAGCTTGCATCGTTGTGCTGACGCCCAATCGCTCACGCGCATTGGTGACGTGAAACCGCAAGGTGCGTTCTGAAATCCCCAAAATACAAGCGGCCTCTGAAATTGTTTTGCCGACGGCTAACCATTGCAGACACTCAATTTCGCGATGTGATAGCGGCGAGCTCAGAGAGGGCTGAACCGGTTTGGTGCCAACGATCAAGGATTGGCTGTGCAGATATCGATAAGCTGCGACAAATGTATCGAATATTAGAGCTGCAGAGTCTCGCATGCTCTGCGTGACGTGTGACTGCGTCCTTGCCGTGAAGAGTAAAATTCGGTCGCGTTCGCGGCAAATTGCGTAAGAGAGAAATTCTGTCCAACACGCGTCTGAGTAATCCGAAATGACCTTGCGTTGGCCCAGAAAAACAGGGGACGCGTTTTCAGTCGCTGAGATAATTTCGGTTTGCTCCATTTGCCAATCCAAGAAGGTGCGAATCTGTGCGATGTCCGATTCTAAAATCGTCGCCCAAGACGCTATCAGAGCGGCCCTCAAGGAAGTGGCCTGCGGGCCGAGACGATCCTCATAATTATCCCAGACAGGGGACAAATTATCGTGCATCGCATGCGTCGTGCCCGGTCCTGGAAACCAATCCAGAGATATGTGTTCAAACTGAATTTGCTCGAACAACAGGCCGGTATGACCAAGCAGGTCCACTAAGTGTTTGCATCGATAAAGTTGTAATAGCTCTACGTTTAGGTTCATTCGCCAGGCTCGATTGAAGTGTTAGTTCAATCCCCCACACTGTTCCCGCCAATCCAACAGACCCCAATTTTTCTTGTCGGTTCGCGCGATATGAAACGCAGATTTTTCTCACTGAGTCCTTCTACTATCGAACACGCTGATGCTCTTACCATGAATTCCATTTACAATTGTATAATCAGCTTCCTCATTATTTGTATAGTGATTCCTCAATACTTGTATTGATGAGATGCTTTCGAAACTATGCGCAGTCGTTTCACCTAGACTGCAACGCCATCAAGCACTTAAATGCCCGCCATGACCAACCGCATGCATATTCGATCCGCAAAGCATTCCGACCTGCCAACCCTGCTGCGGTTTGAGCAAGGCATTGTGACGGCAGAGCGCCCGTATGATCATACCCTGAAACCCGATCCCATTAGTTATTATGATATTGCATCGATGCTGGATGCGCCGGACTGCGAAGTCGCCGTTGCCGAGCTTGATGGCCAACTTATTGGGTCTGGCTATGCACAAAGAAAAGCGTCGCGGCATTATCTCGAACCTGAATTTCATGCATTCATTGGCTTTCTCTATGTTGATCCGGACTATCGCGGCCAAGGGGTCAACCAGAAGGTTCTGGATCATCTCTTCGCCTGGGCGCGTAAGAATGATCTGCCTGAGATTCACCTCACAGTTTACCCCGACAACGCCCCTGCCATTCGCGCTTATGAAAAAGTCGGGTTTGATCCATACATTCTTGAAATGCGCCTAAACCTCGATGAATAGACATAGTTAACGCTTTTCGCTAGTACGCCTGTATTGCGTAGAATCTGTGGGACACTGGGTGTCTCATGGCGATTCAGAGTATTCGCGGTAACTGGATTTTGACTGGTGCCATAATCGGGGTATTTTTATTAATACCTAGCTATTCTGGGCGCGATCGAACGGACGACCCTACGTTGTCCGCTAGGTCTAATCCGGGGGCACCCGAACCGCTCGAAACACGGTTACCTGAAATCAATTTTGCCAGAGTTCACTCTCAACCCGACCTTGCCAATCCGTTTCCGAAAACGCTTTCAGTCTGTCCCTCTATGACGATATCGAACGCGCCAACGAGCGCTTCGACCCTGGAGATCACAGGCTACCGACAATTGATCGCGGTAAATGGTGTAGACGTCGCCATCGCTCCAATTGAAGAAGGATGCCTGTCATCCGGCTTCGGCATACGCGCACAGCGCCTGCATAAGGGGATAGACTATCACTATCGCGAACCCGTCGAGATATATGCGGCCGCGAAGGGCGTCGTTCGCGAGCGAAAGTATCGTGACGATTATGGTAATATGCTCGTTCTGGAGCATGAGTCCGGTGTGTTTACGCGCTACGCGCACCTGCAGAGCTTTGCCGACGGTGTAGAAATCGGCGTAACCCTGAACGTTGGCGAACCGATTGGCATGATGGGAAATACCGCCGGCTATCGCATCCCGATCCATCTTCACTATGAGGTGTTGGTTGGTGAATGGGCCGATCAGGCAGGCTCCTTTGCGCTCACACCCGTCGATATGTTCGCCAAACTGTCTGAAAATTAGGGCAAGCCAAGCGCCGCGACTTCCTGTATGGCGCGCTCCATGAGTTTTCCAGATCGAGAGACCGTCCTGGCGTTCCTTAAAAAGAACCCGGACGCGACCACCAAACAAGAGATAGCCCGCGGCCTTAAAGTAAAAGGCCGTGAGCGTCAGACCCTGCGCGCAATTTTAAAAGACCTGGAAGCGGATGGGACGCTCACTAAAACCGGCCGTCGCGCCTGGGCACAGTCCGATGTACCGCCGCCGACTTCTGTCGTCCGGTTTGAGCGTACGGATGAGAATGGTGACCTCATCGCCCGCGCGTTCGGAAAACAAGGCGCTTATGGACCCGAACTGATTTTTGACGGTTATTCCGGCAAGTCACGCGGTTCTGCGCCAGGTGTCGGGGATCGCGGTCTTGCACGGCTTAAAGAGACCGATGGGGTGTGGACGGCACGCCTGATGAAGCTGTTTGAGGCGCGCGACGAAGAGCGCCCGGTAACGGGGGTCTATATCACAACTGACCGCGGCGGCCGGGTCAAACCCGCCAGCCGCAAAATCAAACATGAGCTACACATTCGCGACGCTGACCGTAACGGAGCCGAAGATGGCGACCTGGTCATGGCATCGCCCTATCCACAACGCGGTTACGGACCCGTCCGCGCTGAGATCACGCAGATCCTCGGCCGCCGCGAAGATCCCCGCGCCGCATCGATCTTGTCCATCGCGGCGTATGACATCCCAACCGAATTTCCAGAAGACGTTGTAGAGCAAGCGCGCACAAAGACGCCTGCTGAAGTTAAGCGCACCGATCTTCGCGGCACGCCTTTAATCACAATCGATCCCGCTGACGCGCGCGACCATGACGACGCGGTCTTCGCTGAAGCTCTAGAAGACGGATTTCGAGTGATCGTTGCCATCGCTGACGTGGCGGCTTTTGTGACACCAGCAAGCGCACTTGATCGTGAGGCTCTGAAACGCGGCAACTCGACCTATTTCCCCGATCGGGTTGTGCCAATGCTGCCTTTTGAGCTCAGCGCTGATGCTTGCTCGCTCAAAGAGGGACAAGATCGCCACTGCATGGCCGTGGAGATTGAGTTTGATAAATCAGGCAGCAAACGGAAGCATCGTTTCGTGCGCGCCATCATGCGGTCTGCGGGCGCCCTCTCCTATGAAGAGGCGCAGCAAGCAATAGATGGTCAGCCGAGTGATCGCGCGGCAGGACTGCTCGAAACGGTGCTAAAACCGCTCTGGGCAGCTTATGAAGCGGTCTCTCAGGCGCGAGCGCGCCGGGCGCCACTGGAACTGGATCTGCCTGAGCGAAAAGTCGAAATCGCAACAGATGGTACAGTTGCAGGGATTCGGACAAAAGAACGATTTGATGCGCATAAGCTCATTGAGGAGTTCATGATCCAAGCAAACGTTTGCGCTGCGGAAGAGCTGGAGTCGAAAGGCTCTCCCCTCCTCTATCGCATCCATGATGCCCCATCGGACGCAAAAATCGCGGCTTTGGCCGAATATCTCAAGACGATGGACGTCAAATGGCCGCTTGGTGAGAAGACCCAGACACGGCGCTTCAACAAACTGCTCTCAGATTTTGAGGACACTGATCAAGCTGAAGCCGTGTCTGAGATCATATTACGGACGCAGAGCCAGGCGATCTATAGCCCCGACAATATCGGGCACTTTGGTCTCAACCTGAAAAAATACGCTCACTTTACCAGCCCTATTCGGCGCTACAGTGATCTCATCGTCCATCGGGCGCTGATCAAATCCCTCAAATTTGGTCCAGACGGTTTGGATGACAAACAGGCCGTACAACTTGATGAGACCGCCGAGCACCTCGTCCAAACGGAGCGGCGGTCGATGGCGGCGGAACGGGATGCCACGGATCGATACCTTGCACACTTCCTGGCAGATCGCGTTGGCGCCGAATTCTCGGGCAGGATCACGGGCGTAACCGCCTCTGGCCTCTTCGTTCGGCTAGACGAGACGGGCGCCGACGGGTTCTGCCCCGCCTCCCAGATCTCTCACGAATATTGGGCCTACCGCGAAGCAGCCCAAGCCCTCGTCGGTGATCAATCCGGAAAACGTTATGAACTCGGCCAATCTGTGACCGTGCGTCTGCGCGAAGTGACACCGCTCGAAGGTGGTTTGCTTGTCGAGATCACTTCTGAACCTCGGCCTCGCAATCCGAACGAAAAATTGCAGCCTCGGACGCGGGGGAAGCGCTTTGACCGATCACGAAGCTCTGGCAACGTAAAAAGGGGGCGAGGAAAGTCTGGCGGAAAAGGCAAGAAACGGCGATGAGCAAACCCGACTTAGGCACGGCTTATGACCGCGAAGATGCCGGCGAAGTGATTTTGGAAAACAAACCGAGCCCGCGCCCTAAAGATGCGGCGACTCTAATCCTGGTTCGCCGCGATCAGGCGCAGCCGCGTGTCTTGATGGGCAAGCGCTCGGGTCGCCATGACTTCATGCCGGACAAATACGTGTTTCCTGGCGGGCGCGTAGATCCTCAAGACGGGCGGGCTGCCAGCTATAGCGAACTGGATCAGGCGCAAGCGGCGCGCCTTCGCTATCAAGCACGACGCCTTCCCAGAGCATTTGCTCTTACCGCCATTCGCGAGACGTTCGAGGAAACCGGGCTATTGCTTGGACGCCAGGCCGAAATGCCCCGGAAAGCGCCGCAAGGTTGGCAACCACTATACGATCTCGATATCGCGCCCTGCTTGCAGCATTTACAGTTTATCGGACGTGCGGTGACGCCGCCCTATCGGCCAAAACGGTTCGATGCCCGCTTCTTCATGGCTGAGGCCGAGAAAGTCTTGATCGATGACCGTCCGCCGCTCGATGGTGCTGAACTGCACGATCTACAATGGGTCTCGTTGAAAGATGCTTTATCGCTCGATTTACCCAATGTGACACGCTTTATGTTGGGTGAAATTGAGGAACGCCTCACTAAGAAAGAGGATCTGGGGCCGCCATTCCTGCGATGGACGCGGTCAGGTCACTCAGCGGACCGAATTTGATGTGTCAGAGTGGTTGACTTCAGCCTCACAACCCATCATTAGACGCGTTTTCGAGTTTCAGCCCTAAATTAAAGGCGCACCGTTATGGCCAAACCGGCAACGATTAAAATTCGCCTGAATTCGACTGCAGGCACCGGGTTCTTCTACGTCACGAAAAAGAACCCGCGCAACATGACCGAGAAAATGGTCAAGCGGAAGTATGATCCGATTGCGAAAAAGCATGTCGAGTTCAAAGAAGGTAAGATCAAATAGGATCTTCAATTCGAATGAATTTTTGAAAAACCGGGCCACGTGCTCGGTTTTTTTATGCCGCCGCTTCGCTGGAGACGAGCTCATCCACGGTTTTCAGGAAGGACCGGACCTGGATCGGTTTGGAGAGATAACCCTCACAACCCGCTTCGCGGACCAGCATTTCATCCGTGCGCATCGCAAAAGCTGTTACGGCGAGCACTGGAATACCCGCAGTCCGCTCATCATCCTTCAGCCAGCGTGTGATATCCAGGCCAGAGACTTCTGGTAGCTGAATGTCCATGACGATTAGATCTGGCTTCTCTTCGAGCGCTATTCCGACGGCCTTGGCACCGTCGACGCACTGTAAGGTCGCGTAACCGCTGGCTTCAAGCAAATCGCTGAACAGGCGCATGTTCAACGCATTGTCTTCAACAATCAGGACTTTGCGAGAGGTCTTCTCTGCCATGCGCTCGGTTCCGAATCAGACAGGGCCTCCATTTGCCCTAAGTCTTTGTAACGATACCTTCGTTAACGATTCTTTTCCAATTGCGAACCGCTTTAGAACATGGCATGAACAAACATGCCCTCAATGTGCCGAGACTGCGATACTATCGTCTCTGATTTTGCAGAGCAGTGCCCGAACTGCCAGTCTTATCGCGTCGTTTCGCATCCCGAGCTTGAAACCCTATCGATTGCCCACATTGATTGTGACGCATTCTTCGCTGCGGTCGAAAAGCGTGACAATCCCGAGCTGAAAGACAAACCTGTCATCGTTGGCGGGGGGAAACGCGGGGTCGTGGCAACTTGCTGTTACATTGCGCGCCTTCATGGTGTTCGGTCAGCAATGCCAATGTTCAAGGCGCTGAAAGCTTGCCCGGAAGCTGTGGTTGTGAAACCGCGCAGAGAAGCCTACTCCGCCGCTTCCAAGCAAATCCAGGAGAAGTTCCGCACTCTGACCCCAACGGTTCAAATGCTGAGTGTTGACGAAGGGTTCCTTGATTTGTCCGGAACGACGCGCCTTGCCGGCGCCTTTCCCGCCATGTCGCTCAGCAAATTGGCCCGCGACGTTGAGGATGAGGTTGGGATCACGATCTCGATCGGCCTGTCAGAAAACAAGTTTCTCGCGAAGACGGCTAGCGAATTGGATAAGCCACGAGGCTTTGCGGTTATCGCGAAATCGGAAGCGGTTGAGTTCCTGGCGGATAAGCATGTCGGCTTTCTCCACGGCGTTGGAAAACAGCTCGCCAAGAAACTAGAACGCGACGGTTTTCGATACGTCGGCGACCTACAAGGCAGCGAAGCGCGTGAGTTGATCCGCCACTATGGCGAAACCGGGCTCTGGCTCCATCAACGCTCTCAAGGGATCGACAATCGTCCGGTCCGAACCGATACGATCCGAAAGTCCGTGTCGGCGGAGCGCACGTTCGAAACGGATATTCGAAGCTATGAAATACTGGAAGACCGCCTGTGGCAGGTTTGCGAAGAAACCGCCATTCGCGCGAAACGCCATGATGTCGAAGGCTCGACAGTCACGCTCAAGCTCAAAACCAAAGACTTCAGGACGCTGACCCGGTCCGCCACGCTCTCATCCGGCACAAATCTCGCGAATGCCTTGTTCAAAATCACCAAACCTCTTTTGGCCCGAGAGGCGCAAGGCGACAGAGCGTATCGGCTGATTGGGGTTGGATTATCCCATCTCCAAGAGGCCCGTTTCGATAATCGAGATTTGGTGGACCCGAGCGTGGAGAAACGCGCGAAAGCGGAACGCGCCAGTGATGCCGCAAGGTCCAAATTCGGGTTGTCCTCCGTCGTCACCGGCCGTTCGATAAAGCTCGCCGCAGAAAAGGCTCGTGAGTCGTAATCTCGCTTGCGTTTTCAGCCGCTGATACGCTAGCTGAACCAAAAGGAGATCCGCCCCATGACGACACCCGAAAGCCGTCTCGCCGACCTTAGCATCACCCTGCCCGAACCGATGGCTGCGGTCGCGAATTACGTGCCTTTTGTGATCACGGGCAATCAGCTTTTTGTATCTGGCCAAGTTAGTGTCGGGCCCAACGGGCTCGTCAAAGGGCGCCTCGGCGAGAACATGTCATTGGAAGAAGGTCAAGCGGCTGCGCGGCTGTGTGCGCTCAATCTGATCGCCCAATGCAAAGCGGCGGTCACTGATCTATCTCGGATCAAACGCGTTGTGAAACTTGGCGGCTTCGTCAATGCACATCCAGACTTCGTTGAGATTCCGCAAGTGATTAATGGATGTTCGGACGTGATGGTGAACGTGTTTGGTGATGCGGGGCGTCACGCACGCTCAGCGGTCTCAAGCCCGGTGTTACCGCTCGGAGTCGCCGTTGAAGTTGACGGCGTGTTCGAGATTGGCTGAGCGTTTCAATCTTACTGACTTTGCCTACGCGCACCGCGGACTATGGACGGCTGACGGGCCAACCGAGAATAGTTTAGAGGCCTTTCTGAAAGCGGCTGAACACGGATTGGGGATTGAATTTGACGTGCGCCCATCCAGCGATGGTGTCCCAATAGTGTTTCACGACCCCGAACTCGATCGAATGACCTCGGAGACCGGCGCGACGGAAGATCGAAGCGCGACGGAATTGATTGGTTTGAGGCTCAAGAGCAGCGGAGAGATTATCAGCCTCGAGCAGCTTCTCGAAGCCTGGCCCGCTACGACGCCCCTTCTCTGCGAGATGAAGGTCGATGGTCAAACAGACCCAGAAGCGTTTTGCCGAACCGTGGCCGCTCTCATGTCTGAGCACAACGGACCGGCGGCGATGATGAGCTTTTCGGCAGAAGCCGTCGCCGCTATTCCAGACTCGATCATGCGCGGCCAACTCATCGCCCCGAGCAGAGGGCATCACTCAAAGAGCCTCGCTCAAACGGCGAGTGTGCTGGTCGATTACTTCGCTTGCCACACAAGTGACGCCAAGAGCGCTTCCCTTCAAGCTGTTCGTGGTGATCAGCCCCTTATCACTTGGACCGTTAAGGATGCCGCGACGTGCATGGACCTCGCTGCATTCACAGACAGTCAAATTTTCGAGGGTTTTGATCCTGCGCTCGCAAAACGACACATTTCGAATACATAGAACAGCATGGACGAAACGGTTTTCAAAGCACGTATCATTTCTGGGCTGAACGAGGTCGCCCCCAATGAATGGAACCGCCTCGCGAATCCACCCGCATTGTCGTTTGACCCCTTTTTGACTTGGGAATTTTTGGAAGCGCTAGAGGCGTCCGGCGCTGCGCGTCCCGAGACGGGCTGGTCTCCGTGCCATGTTTTAGTGGAAGGCCCGGGGAACGAAATCCTTGCCGCGATGCCGCTCTACGCCAAGACCAACAGCCAGGGCGAGTTTGTTTTTGATCACTCATGGGCAGATGCGTATGAGCGCGCTGGCGGCAAATACTTTCCCAAGCTGCTAAGCGCTGTCCCATTTACGCCCGTCACGGGGCGACGGTTTTTAGTCGCGCCGGGACCGGATCAAGAGCGCTTACAAAACGCCCTCCTCTCAGCTGCGATACAGATAGCGGTTCAGAACGATTTTTCTTCTCTGCACATCAATTTCGTAGAGCCTGACTTCGCAACTCAAATGGCTGAAACGGGACTACTGATCCGAACCGATCAACAGTTTCACTGGAGCAATGACGGTTACGAAAACTTTGATGGTTTCCTTGCCGCTCTATCCTCGGCGAAGCGAAAAAATCTTAGGAAAGAACGTGCCAAGGCACAGGCCGGGCTGACATTCAAACACCTGACCGGCGACGCAATCAGTGAAGAACACTGGGACGCCTTCTTTGAGTTCTATATGGATACAGGATCGCGCAAATGGGGCTATCCTTACCTGAACCGCGACACGTTCACGGTCTTGGGTGATCGCCTTGCAGACCAAGTCCTGCTCATAATGGCCTACGAAGACGATACGCCAATCGCCGGGGCGCTCAATTTCATTGGCTCGGATATATTATACGGGCGCTATTGGGGCTGCACAGAACCGCGCCCCTTCTTACACTTCGAAACCTGCTATTATCAGGCGATTGACTATGCGATTGAGCATGGACTTTCATCTGTCGAAGCTGGCGCCCAAGGCGGGCACAAACTTGCACGCGGCTACAGCCCCGTAACGACACATTCTGCTCACTGGATCGCGCATAAAGGCCTCAGACAGGCAATCGACCATTATCTTGAGCGCGAACGCCAAGCGGTCGAACATGAAGCTGCTTACTTAGAAAAGCGCACACCGTTTAAAAAGGACCCATCATGACCCTGCACGCTGATTATGACCCGGACAATATCTTTGCCAAAATTCTGCGCGGAGAGATGCCGCGTGTGAAGGTTTACGAAGACGAGACCGTTCTCGCGTTCATGGATGTGTTTCCACAATCGAAGGGCCACACGCTGATTATCCCAAAAGAGGTGGAGGCGCGTAATTTCCTCGATATGCCGACGGACCAGGTCGGCGCCTATATGGAGCGGGTTCAAAAAGTCGCCCGTGCCGTCGAAAAGGCGCTAAGCCCGGACGGCGTGGTCGTGACACAATTCAACGGCGCCCCCGCTGGTCAGACGGTGTTCCACCTCCACTTCCACGTCATCCCACGCTGGAGCGATAAAGCGCTCTCAGGACACGCGAGTGGGCAAATGGCTGACATTCCGAATCTGGAAGCGATCGCCTCGAAGATCCGCGCTGAGTTGGACTAAGGCGTTAAAGGCCGAGCTTTTCCCGCAGGATCTTATTCACCGCTTGCGGGTTCGCTTTGCCGCCTGAGGCCTTCATCACCTGACCAACGAACCAACCAATGGTTTTCGGCTTCTCTTTGACGGCTGCTGCTTGATCTGGGTTAGACGCGATGACCTCGTCCACAATCGCTTCAATCGCGCCGGTATCTGTCACTTGTTTCAAGCCATGTTTCTCAACGATATCCGCTGGGTCGCCTTCGCCATCAATCATGCGTTGGAACACGTCTTTCGCGATCTTGCCGGAAATCACATCGCTGGTGATCAGGTCAATGAGCCCGCCGAGTTGAACAGCCGAAACAGGTGTCGTTGAGAGATCGAGTTCAGCTTTGTTCAAATAGCCAAACAATTCCTGCGTCACCCAGTTGGCCGCGAGCTTTGGATCACGGCCCTTGGCCACGGTCTCATAGAAATCGGCGCTCTCTACATCTGCCGTCAAAACACCCGCATCATAGCGCGAGAGCCCATAGTCAGACTCAAAGCGCGCTCGCTTTTGATCTGGAAGTTCTGGCAAATTGACTTTGATGCCTTCGATAAATGCATCATCAATTTCAAGCGGCAGCAAATCGGGATCCGGGAAATAGCGGTAATCATGCGCGTCTTCTTTAGAGCGCATGCTCCGCGTCTCACCTTTATCCGGATCATAGAGGCGCGTTTCCTGATCAACTGCGCCGCCGCCTTCAACAATTTCAATTTGGCGCCGTGCTTCATACTCAATTGCTGCCTGGATAAAGCGGAATGAGTTCATGTTCTTGATCTCGCAGCGGGTACCCAAATGACCAAAGTCGCCGGTCTCGCGAAACTTTTCATACGCCCCGGCCTTACAGATCGAAACGTTTACGTCCGCACGAAGGTTACCCTTTTCCATATCGCCATCGCAGGTGCCGAGCGCGACGACTATGGATTTCAGTTTCTTAACGTAAGACGCAGCTTCCAGTGGTGATCGAATATCCGGTTTGGAGACGATTTCCATCAGTGCAACGCCAGACCGGTTCAGGTCCACATAAGTCGCCGTTGGGTCCATATCGTGGATCGACTTCCCGGCGTCTTGCTCGAGGTGAAGGCGTTCAATGCGGACGGTGAACGCATAAGCTGGGTCACCGTGAGATGGCTCAACATCGACCTCGATCTCGCCCTCACCTACGATTGGGTGTTCAAACTGGCTGATCTGATAGCCCTGCGGGAGATCTGGATAGAAATAGTTTTTCCGATCAAAGCGCGAATACTTATTGATCTGTGCGTTCAGGCCGAGGCCCGTTTTGACAGCTTGCTCGACGCAAAACGCGTTGATGACAGGCAGCATGCCAGGCATCGCCGCATCAACCAAGGAAACATTCTGGTTCGGCTCCGCGCCAAACTGTGTTGACGCACCGGAAAACAGTTTAGCGTTCGATGACACTTGCGCATGGACTTCCAAGCCGAGAACAACTTCCCAGTCTCCGGTGTCTCCTGCCAGCGTATAAATTGGGCGGTCTGTCATGTTGCGATCTCTCACACTTTCGAAGTGATCGCTAAAGCACAGATCGCTAGGCTGTGCTAGATGATGAAGAGCTTGATTACACCGCTTGTGCAGGCCGTCGGTTCTTCAAGCGTTTAGCTTCAGCACGGACCCGCTTTTCGATTGCCTCCCAACCTTTTACACCTTTGTACACGCGCTCAATTTCTCCGTGCTTATACAAGACAAAACTTGGGTAAGAAATGGAACGTCGATTCCTAAACGCTTCGCGAAAGACCGGATCGTGCTCCCCATATCCGCCAGTAAAAGGACTGCCGTTTAATCGCGCCATTTCTATGTCGAGATAATCGGCTGCTTCATCGCTCTTCCAGGATGGCAGTAAGCTTCGTTTCCAGTACTGACAGACGCCGCATTTCGGCGACCCCAGATAAACCACGCGATACTCTGCTGGTGGTTCTGGAAAAAACGCCTGCTGAACTGTTACTACCAGCAACGCGATTAGTGATAAGGCCCCCAAGATCAGAATATTCTTCATGTCTTCACCCGTTTGTCCGGAGACTAGAACAGGTCAAAGTCAACACCTCATTTAGAGAAAGTTTGAATTTTGTCGAAATAAGACGCTTTATGCGTCGTCTTGCGGTTCATTCGCTTGCTTTTTTTGTGCCGCTTCAACCCGCGCTTTGCGTTCGGCTAACCGGCGATCAATCGCGTGGTCTTTCTTTCCAAATATCCCAAGGCCCGCTGAGTCGCCCTCCCCGCTTCTGGCATCGAGGATCTTCCCAGCGATCATCGCCAGTCTGATAGAGGCATAAGCCGCAGCCACCAAAGATAGCGCCCAGATATGCCGAGACCTCGGATGAAGCGGGTCAGCCCCAACACTATACGCGGTGAGCAACACCACCGTTACGCAAATGACAAAAGCGCCGCCCGAGAGAAGGAGAAAGCGTCTGCTCATCTCTTCTCTCTACCACCATTTCTCCGGTTTTGCGACAAAGCCGGCCGCCTCTTCAATGGCACCGGCCACACGGAAACATGCGGCCTCATCGAGCGCTTTGCCGATCACCTGCAAACCAAGTGGAAGCCCGTCATTGTCGATTCCCGCCGGAACAGAAATACCCGGCAAACCCGCGAGGTTCGCAGTTACCGTGAAGATATCATTGAGATACATCTGCACCGGATCATCTGTCTTCTCGCCATAGGCGAAGGCAGCGCTTGGGCAGGTTGGCGTCAGAAGCGCGTCAACATCCGCGAAGACGGTTTCAAAGTCCTGCAAGATGCGCGTGCGAACCTTTTGAGCTCGAAGATAGTAGGCATCGTAATAGCCAGATGACAGCACATAAGTCCCGATCATCAAGCGGCGCTGGACTTCCGCACCAAATCCGTCGGCGCGCGTGCCCTCATAGGTCCCGATGAGACCATCACCATCCTGACGGGCGCCGTAGCGCATACCGTCATAACGCGCGAGATTTGACGAGGCTTCAGCGGGCGCCACGATATAATAAGCAGGCAATGCGTATTTGGTGTGCGGCAGAGAAACATCGACGATTTCAGCGCCCATGGATTTCAACCACTCAATGCCTTGCTGCCAGAGCTTCTCGATGTCGTCTGGCATACCATCGATCCGGTACTCTTTCGGTACGCCGATCTTCATGCCTTTAACGCCCTTGCTCACTTCTGACATCCAGTCCGGCGTGGCGACGTTTAGAGAGGTCGAGTCCTTTTCATCATGCGAACACATGATTTCGGTCAAAAGCGCGGCGTCGGTCACGGTCTTGGCGATTGGCCCAGCCTGATCGAGGGAGCTCGCAAAAGCGACCATGCCATAGCGCGAAGCCCGGCCATAGGTTGGCTTAATCCCGACGGTCCCGGTAAACGCGGCCGGTTGGCGGATAGAGCCACCTGTGTCGGATGCCGTCGCTGCAAGACAGATATCAGCAGCAACAGCCGTCGCTGACCCACCTGACGAGCCACCTGCTGTCAGCGTCGCGTTGCTGCCAGCGCGGCGCCATGGGTTTGACGGCGGCCCAAACCGAGAAGTCTCATTCGACGATCCCATCGCAAACTCATCCATATTCAGCTTGCCGAGCATCACAGCGCCCTCATCCCAAAGGTTTTGAGTGACCGTGCTTTCATAGGTCGGTGTGAACTCTCCCAAGATGTTGGAGCACGCCGTGGTGCGAACGCCTTTGGTGCAATACAGATCCTTCACCCCGAGAGGCGCACCGTCTAAGCGCCCGGCCTTGCCGTCCGCGCGTCGTTTGTCTGACTCTGCGGCCATAGCGAGCGCCTGGTCCGGGGTCTCGACAACATAGGCATTCAGCGTCGCATTTGACGCCGAAATTGCGTCTACAAAGGCTTGTGTGAGTTCGACACTGGAAAAGTCGCCCTTGCCGAGCCCATCCATTGCCGCTGTCAAAGTGAGTTTTGTGAGATCGCTCATGCGAACTCCTGTTTTCAAGTCTTTAATTTAGGCGACTTCGTATGCCGCCTTGGGGGTTAAACACAAGCCTTAAACGCCGTTGTTTCGGGTTCATCGTTGTATTGCATTCAGGGTCACTATGATTTGATTGGAAAGCGTCCACGGAAACCATAGTATCGAGCACAGTTAAAGGAGCCGCCATGCTGTCCCATCGTATTGCTTTTGCCGCCATGTTATTTGTTGTGTCTGCGTGTGCGACCGCGACGACGCCTGAACAGTTGGAAGCTCGCGAACAAGCCAAGGCCGAACAAGTCTTTGCCGATGACCCACGACGCGGTGAACAAGTCAAACGGCTCTGTTTTGCCAGCCAAATCGATGGATTTGGGGAAACAACCAAACGCGCGGTCGTGGTGCGCGAGGGACGTGATCAATACTTGATCGAAACCTTCCCAGGCTGCTTCGACTTGGACTGGGCGCAGTCTCTGGGCGTCAGCTCCCATAGTAGCTGCCTCTCTAAAGGTGACAGAATCTTCGCGTTTGACACGCCATTTGGAAACAGTCGCAATGCGATCGGCCACCAATCCTGTCAGGTCAAAGCGATTTACAAGTGGGACAAAAATGCGGGCAAGGAAGAAGCCGACACTGACAGCGAGACCGACGACGACGCGGAAGAAACAACCGAAACGACCGCGCTGAAGTAGAGCCCTATTCGACCGCTTTCGGGACCACGAAAAAGCCCTCGTCAGATTTTGGCGCATTGGCGAGAACTTGGTCCTGAATGCCGCCATCTGTGACGACATCGTCACGCATTGGCAGCTTCGCCTCGACAACCGACGTCATGGGCTCAACGCCTTCAACATCAACCTCGTTCAACTGCTCGATCCATCCCATGATGCTGCTAAGCTCTCCCGCTAGGGTCTCGAGCTTATCTTCTGGCACCGCGATACGGCTCAGGCGTGCAACTTTGCGAACATCGTCTTTGGTGACGCTCATGGCTGGTGACTCCGATTGACCGGCGCAGCGATACGCGCGAGTGAGCGGTAAGACAAGCCCATGCCTGAACTCGACCTTCTCCATCTCCCCAAATCTGGACCTTTGCTCGGACTCGATCCGGGAGCGAAGTCGGTTGGCGTCGCCGTGTCTGATAGCTTGCGCATGATTGCCACGCCCCTGGAGATCATTCCGCGCGGACGCAAACTCCGGCCAGTCTTGGAGCGCCTGTTCGAGATCTATGACGATCGAGCCTGCGCTGGTCTTATCGTTGGATTGCCATTGAACCTGGATGGCAGCTCTGGTCCGCGCGTCCAGGCAGCCAAGGCGCTGGTCCATAATATTCTAAACCACCGAGATGTTCCGCTGGCTTTTCAGGACGAACGGCTTTCGAGCGCTGAAGCCGAGCGTGTTATGATTGATGCTGATCTAAGCCGCGCGCGCCGCGCTGAAGCGATTGATGCGTCTGCTGCGGCCATTATTTTGCAAACGGCGCTCGACCGTCTCGCAAACGCAGATTAACGAAGCACGGCGTCTAATAGTGCCCCGAGCCGCTTCGCGAACTGATCGCGATGAATCTCTTGACTGCGGGACAGGACTTCAAACTCGCTGCCGCGCGACAAGGCCACCAACATCCTGGCTGCTTCTAGAGGACGGCTCGCCCCAAGGCGTTCGAGCGGATCTGAGAGCCAGCTCTCGAGCGTTCTGGACCAGGCCGCCACGCGCATGCGCATCGCTTCGTCCCGTCCAGCGAACAGCACCATTTCATATTCTATCGCTTCCAACCCAGATTGAGCTGGGCTGAGCGTGGTCATACCGCCCAAAAATCTGACGAAATCGTCCTTCGTCTCCACCGGCCGATTCGTGAGGGTCTCGACAAGAGTCCGTTGATAATCATCAATGTATAACGAAAACGCATCGCGCACGAGATCTTCGCGGGTCGCAAAATGATAAGTCGTGGTGCCTGGCGACACTCCTGCTAAAGCAGCAACCGCGCGATGCGTGACCTTATCCACGCCTCTAGTCGAAATGATTTCGAGCGCCGCACGCAAAATACGCTCCCGGTTTGCCCCTCTTGGGCCGGCTTTCCGCGCGCTGCTATCGGACATGTCTTTCGACCCTCTAGTACAAATGTGCGATCATTACGGTTTCGTATTAAAAGTGCTTCTCGTGTCATACGAGGTGACGCCGTTTTGACAAGCAACCCTCTTAATCTCTCACACTTGAACGAGATAGGTCGACATTGAAATCCTACAGCTGCAGCGCCTTGACGCGTCCCACCGCTCTCGTTCAAAAGCCATCACAGATTGAGGGTAAGACATTATGTGGTTTTTGTTGGCGGTGATCGTGGGATATGCCCTCGGCTCGATCCCTTTTGGACTTTTGATCACGCGCCTAGCTGGCTTGGGCGACATCCGACAGATTGGTTCTGGCAATATTGGCGCGACCAATGTGTTGCGGACTGGTCGAAAAGACTTGGCCCTCGTCACGCTCTTGCTCGACAGTTTCAAAGCAGGCATCGCTGTCTTTTTAATGGCATCGCTGAGTGGGGACCGAAACGTTGGCCTGGTTGCCGGTGCCGTTGCTTTTCTGGGGCATTGCTATCCAATCTGGCTGAATTTCAAAGGCGGCAAAGGGGTCGCAACCTATGCTGGCCTATTAGTATTTGCCTCGCCTCTGGCCCTTGCGGTTGGCGCCCCAATCTGGCTCGGTCTGTTTGCCCTGACGCGCATATCGTCCTTAGCCGCCCTGACCGCAGCAGCGATCGTCCCATTTGGCGCTTACTTCCTAGGCGAAACACAATTTGCCGTCGGAACGCTTTTCGCGTTAAGTATCCTCGTCTTTTGGACACATCGTGAAAATATCAAGCGGCTTCTATCGGGGACTGAGCCGAAGTTTGGGAGTAAATCCAAATAGAAATCAGTCATGGGGGACTGAACACCGAAGAAAGACTGGATTGGCTGCAATTGGCGCGCACGCCGCGCATTGGGCCTGTGACCTTTTTTCAATTGCTCGCAAAGTTTGGATCGGCGGCAGGCGCCCTAAAGGCGCTGCCATCACTCGCTAGGCGACGTGCTGGCACAAGTATTCCGTCACGCTCGATTATTGAGCGAGAACTTATCGATACTGAAAGCTTCGGTGGACAGGTAATCTGCGCAGCAGATTCAGACTATCCGCCTTTATTGAAACAGCTCTCACCCCCTCCCCCAATCCTGTCTGTAAAGGGACGCATCGAACTCTTTACTAGGCGTGCGGTCGCCATCGTTGGGGCGCGGCAAGCCTCCGCCGCAGGCCGCAAAATGGCGAGAGATCTATCCGCTGACCTTTCGAACGCTGGCTTCGTCACGGTCTCTGGTCTTGCGCGCGGAATTGATGGTGAGGCGCATGCCGCCAGCCTCGAGGGCGGCACGATCGCCGTCCTGGGCGGCGGGATCGATCACCTGTACCCGCCACAACACCAACGCCTGTATGAAGCCATCGCCGAACAAGGTTTGCTCGTGAGCGAAAGTCCGTTTGGTCATCGAGCAACCGCGCGAGATTTCCCGCGGCGAAACAGAATCATCACGGGCCTTTCAGAAGGTGTGGTGGTGATAGAAGCTGCCGAACGATCCGGCTCACTGATCTCTGCGCGCACAGCACTGGAGCAAAATCGCGAAGTGATGGCCGTGCCAGGATCACCGCTCGAAGCGAGATGTGCGGGCAGTAACCGCCTGTTACGCCAAGGAGCGACTTTGGTTCGCCATGCTGAAGATGTCATCGAGGCGCTCACCCAACCGACATTGAGATCAATCGAGGCGCCCGCGCCCACCGATTACGAAGACCATGATCCCGCACAGGCTGTTCCTAGCTCCCAAATCGAGGCCGTCCGAAACGCCCTTGGGCCAAGCCCAATGCCGATCGATGAGATTGCGCGTGTGGCCGAAATCGGTTCGGCGCGATGCGCCACGATTCTCGTAGAACTTGAGATCGCCGGCATTGCAGTGACCTATGCAGGTGGCTTTGCATCTTTGGCGCTGTAAAGTCACAGCTGACTGCTATTTAACTCCGAAGCGGGATCGCATCACTGGACGCTAGCAATCGCACGTTTTAAGCGAGTTTAACCTTAGAGAATCGGAGCACCGACATGCGCAAATGGACTTGTTTTCTGCTCCTGGCAGCAAGTGTCGCGCATTCTGAAGTCGCTCTCGCCCAAATCAATGAAGATGATTCGACGCTCGACGCTTCGGAAGAAGTCGCAACACCTGCTGCAACGGTCGTCCTCGATGCTGACAACATCTACGTAAATGAAGCCGAAAACACCGTCATCGCTGAGGGCAATGTCGAGGCCAAGTATGAAGACCGCATTCTTCTCGCCGATCGACTAATCTACAACCGCACCACCGACAAAGTTCGCGCGATCGGAAATGTCGTCATCATCGATTCGGATGGCGCTGAAAGCTTCGCCGATGAGATCGAGACAGACTCAAATCTCGCAGATGGCTTTGTTATCGGGTACTCAACGCGTATGCCAGACGGCGGCTTGGCTGTAGCCGAGTCAGCAGTTCGGACACTTGAAGGTTTCAACGCCCTAGACAAAATCGTGTATACGTCATGTGAGGTTTGCGACGAAAATGACCGCCCGACCTGGGCGATCCGCGCGCGCCGCGCCGTGCTGGATGAAGAAGCGCAGATGATGTCGTACCGAGACGCCGTGCTCGAAGTCGCTGGCTTCCCGGTCTTGTATTTCCCATTTTTTGCCCACCCTGATCCAAATTCTGAACGTCGCTCGGGTCTATTGGCCCCTGATTTCGGGACGTCCTCAAAACTTGGTGTGTTCTATGAGCAGCCATATTTCTGGGCGATCTCACCCTATCAAGACCTGACCATCTCGCCCAAGGTCATGGCGAATGTCGATCCCTTGATTGAGATGCAATACCGTAAACGGTTCTGGTCAGGGTCCGTGTCAGCGAATTTCAGTTTCACCAAAGAGCAAGAGTTCGATTCCGATGGCGAAAAGTTCGGTGAAGATGAGTTTCGCGGCCACCTCTTCGCAGAGGGTGGATTCGTTATTCGTCCTGGTTGGTATTGGGGCTTCGCAACCGAGCAAGTGAGTGATGACCTCTACACGCGGCGCTACGATATCGATGGCGAAAACGATGAACGCGGTCTTTATGCGGGTCAGCCGCGCTATTTGCTTAATCAGCTATTCACCCAGGGCCAGGGAACAGACTGGTATGTTGAAAGCGCGCTTCTGACATTTGAAACCAATCGCGAAGGCGACAGCGATGCTCGACTGCCCCGGGCGCTGCCGCTTATGTTTGGCGAAAAGCTGTATGATTTCGGAGATTTCGGTACGCTAGCTGTTTCTGGCTCCACGGCTATCCTAGAGCGCGAGCTCGGCATTGACAGCTATCGCGCGTCAACAGGCGCGGATTGGTCGGCCTCAAGAGTTCTTTTTAATGGCCTGCTGGTAAGTCCCTTCGCCGAAGGCCGTTACGACTATTATCAACTCGACAATATCCCGAGCGGGGCCTCGACCGTAACAAGGGGTGCTGCAAGCTTGGGCACACGTTTGTCCTACCCGCTTTATCGTCCAGGCGAGAACGTCGATATCATCATCGAACCCGAAGCTCTTATCGCCTACGGCACGGCAGGCACCAATGATCCGGATATCCCAATTGAAGATAGCCTGTTTTACGAACTCGATGAGACGTCTTTGTTCGAGGCCAATGCTGCATCCGGCTTCGACACCTATGAAGGCGGCAGCAAAGCGTCTTTAGGCGCCTCGGTTTCGGCGCGCTGGAAAAACGGGATGTCGATTTCCGCCCTCGGTGGTCGGCGTTGGCGCGATACGTCTGATCCAGTCTTTGATGTCGGATCGAACCTGGACGGCACTGTTTCGGATTGGGTCGCTGGCCTTTCAGCAAATTTTGGAAGCAATCTTCAAGTCGAGACACGTGTGCGGCTGGATGATGACAGCCTAGCGCTCAACCGGATCGACGCCCGCTTGAAGGCTAATCTCTGGCGTTTCAGAACAAATACCCGCTACTATAGCATTCGAGGTGATGTTACGAGTTCTGGCTTCAGCGATGAAGGGATAGAAGTTACGGCAGACTTCAAAATGACAGACAATTACTATCTGCTTTACACGCTAAACCGCGACATTTCAGGACGTGCAAATGAGACTGGCCGCATTAGCGACCCTGCAGACATTCGACAAACGATTGGTGTTGCTTATGAAGACGATTGCTCGCGCTTCGAGGTGTTTTTCGAGCGGTCTGAGGCGCGTGACCGCGATCTTGGCCCCGAGGACTCAATCAAGTTTCGATTCGCCTTGAAAACCCTCGGCGATTTCGGTTCCAGTAACGTAGATTAATGCACCAAAACGCAGTCTCGACACATTACAGCCATGTCCGTTGCGCATTGTTCAGCAGACGTTATGTTTCGGCCCTTAAAGTACGGCGGATGATGACCCGCAGGAGATAGAGTATGCTTCGTTCAATCACGCTCGCGTCCATAATCGCGCTTTGCGCAAGCGCGACCGTCTCAGCGCAGGACGCCGCGCCCGCTGCCCCCGAGGTTCAGCAGATCGAAGGCGTCGTCGCCGTTGTGAACGATGACCCGATTTCATTCACCGACGTTCGCCAGCGTGCGCGATTACTGCTCCTCAGCCTTGGTGGACAGCAGCCAACACCCGAGCAAATTCAACAGTTTACAACGCAAGCGCTCGAGCAATTGATTGATGAGAAACTGCAGCTCCAAGAAGCTGCGGAATATGAAGTGGAAATCTCGGACGCCGATATTGCAAGCTCAATTGAGCGACTTGCCTCTCAGTCTGGGATCTCACGCGACGCATTGCTGCAAAGCCTGATCCAGTCCGGGGTAAACCCGAACAGTTTGGAAGAGCAAACGCGCGCAGACATCGCCTGGCGCCGGATCATGGGCGGGCTATATGGCTCACGTATTCGGATTTCGGACAACCAGATCTCGGAACAGTTGAAGCGCCTCCGTGCAGATGCCCAGAAGGAACAATTCCTGACCTCTGAAATCTTCCTCTACGCGCCACTGGAAGAGGACAAAACGCAAGCCGTAGCCGCTGCCAATTCAATTTTGGAACAGTTGCGAGCGGGCGCGCCGTTTGAAGTCGCTGCCCAGCGTTTCTCATCCGCACCAACGGCTGCGACTGGCGGTGATATGGGCTGGATTGTGCTCGATGAGTTTGATGATGCCCGCAAGACCGCTATTCTGGAGTTGGCTGGGCCAGGTCTAACGGCACCGGTCGTCGTAGAAGACGGTGTCTATCTGATGAACATCCGCAGCAAACGTGACCCATCAGAGTCAACAACAATGGTGGATGTCACGCGTCTTACAGTAAGTGATGGCTCTGAACAGAACCTGCAAGCCGCGGTGAGCGAGATTGAGAGCTGCGACGGCATTGATGATGTCGTCAATGCAGACACCAATTTGCGGTCTGTTGCGCTGACCGATCTGAACGTCGATGATCTTGGCCCGGAAGGGCGCGCAATGGTGCTTGATACTGACATTAACGCTGCCACAGATATCTTCGCGCAGTCTGGAACGCTCGCGGTCATGTTCGTCTGCGATCGACGCGATAATGTTGAGGCGCTACCTAATCGCGACCAAATTGAGGATCGCCTCTATAGTCAGCAATTGGGCATGATCTCAGAACGCAGTCTCCGCAATCTCCGTCGCGAAGCGACGATCATCCGCAGACAATAAGTCCGACATGCCTCGGGCCCTCAAACCTCTCGCGGTCACGATGGGAGACCCCGCTGGCTGTGGGCCTCAGATTACGCAATTGGCTTGGAAAGCGCGCCGCGATGAAGCATTGTCGCCTTTCTTTGTAATTGCGGACCCTCGGATCTTTGATCCCTCACTGCCGGTCGCAATCATTTCAAATCCGTTTGAGGCCGCTGATCGGTTTGGAGGCGCCCTACCCGTTCTTCCAATTGAGCTCGATGCAGGGGCATCGCTCATACCGGGCAGACCTAATCCACTATTTGCTGAAGCGATCACGCACAGCATTCGGCGTGCAACGGATCTCTGCCTCTCAGGTGACGCTGCGGCTGCGGTGACCAATCCCATCAATAAATCAGTTTTGTACCAAACGGGGTTCTCCTTCCCGGGCCATACCGAATTCATCGCAGACCTATGCTCAACGGCAAAGGCGCCGATCAAGCCTGTCATGATGCTGGTTGGCGGCGGGCTGCGCGTGGCGCTCGCGACAATTCATGTGCCGCTTATGCGTGTTCCAGAACATTTGACGCCGGAAACGCTCTCAGAGATTGCGCTCACAACACACAAAGCCCTACAGCTCGACTTTGGTCTTGAGCGCCCCAAGCTTGCGTTTAGCGGCCTAAATCCACATGCCGGAGAGGACGGAACGATCGGCAGCGAGGAACAGGAGATCATCAATCCGGTCGCTGCCTCGCTGCGGGCGCAGGGCGTGGATATCAGCGATGCTCGCCCTGGCGACACCGTCTTCCATGAAGCGCTCACGGGCGCTTATGATGCTGTCATCGCCATGACCCATGACCAAGGCCTGATCCCTGTAAAAACGCTCGATATGTGGGGCGGCGTAAACACAACGCTGGGGCTGCCGATCATTCGCACAAGCCCAGATCACGGCACCGCTTACGAAGCCGCCGCAGAAGGAACGTGCCGTGCTGATAGTTTGATCGCGGCCTTGAAGCTCGCTGATCAGATGGCTCGGAAACGGAGCCCGCTCGATGGCTGAGCGCCCCGAGCTAACCCAAGCCAGCGCCCGTAAAGCGCTTGGTCAGCATTTTCTGTTCGATCCGGACATTTTACGACGGACCGCGCTCGCGGCGGGCGCCGTCGAAGGTCGGGATGTCATCGAAGTTGGCCCTGGCCCCGGCGGGCTAACCCGCGCCTTGTTAGACGCTGGCGCTCGCACTCTAACCTGCGTGGAAGCCGACCAGCGATTTGCCGCGGCGCTAAACCTGTGGCCCGAAGCCAGTGACGGCCGCTTGAGCGTGATCCAGCACGATGCGCGAAAGGTCGACTGGGCGCGTTTAAAGACCGTCGCAGAGGCCGACCGCCCTGTCATGATTATCGCGAACCTGCCCTATAATGTCGGCACACCGCTCCTGATCAATTGGTTGAAAGCGGGCCCATGGCGCGGGGAAATGGCGCTGATGTTTCAAAAGGAAGTTGCGCTCCGAACCTGTGCCAAACCGGGTGACCCAAACTATGGACGGCTCGCTGTCTTAACTGCGGGCGTGTGCGACGCAGCGTTGTCCTTTACGCTGCCGCCGGGTGCATTCCGGCCCCCACCAAAAGTTGATAGCGCGGTCGCCGTCTTTCGCCCGCTCAGCCCTGACAAACGTTTCAAGAATATCGCCGCGCTTGAGAAAGTCGCAACGGCTGCATTTGGACAGCGGCGTAAAATGCTCCGTGCCGCTCTTAAATCATTGGCGAAAACAGTCCGTCTGAACCCTGTGCAATGGTTAGAATCCTGCAACATTGACCCGACCGCGCGTGCTGAAACGCTCAATCAAGAAGCGTTTCGCGCACTCGCAGAAAAGTTCGGGGAGGCAGAGGGATGCGCCTAACGCTTAGCAGCGGGGACCTATTTTTAGAAATTGATCCAGCCGCAGGCGGCGCCGTGAGTGCGCTTCGTCTCGGAGATCTAGACATCCTCAGGCCGGCACCGCCAAGGTCTGGGCCAGCCTATGATCCACTTGAATATGCCGCCTTTCCGATGGTGCCCTTCGTCGGTCGTATTCACAACGGACAGTGCGCCATAAACGGGTCGACCATACAGTTGCATCCCAATCTGCAGCCTGAACCTCACGCTATTCACGGATATGGCTGGCAATCGGCTTGGAAAGTGAGCTCTCACGAAGCGGACACGATTACGCTCGTTCACGAACATTCGGCTGACGCCTGGCCATGGGACTATGTCGCGACACAAACCTTCAGAATAGAAGATACGGCTTTGATCGTCGAACTCGGTCTCACCAATCGCGGCCCGAATGCCATGCCTGCGGGGCTAGGTTGGCACCCCTATTTCTATCGAAAAGGCGCGGCTTTGACGGCGCCCACGATCCAAGAGTGGTGCCCGGATGAGGAGAGCGGCGACAATATTCCACGCCTGCCGACAGCGGATGCAGATCTATCCTCTGGCCGCGTCGTTGAAGAGCTAAAACTTGACACCGCCTTCAGTGTCGGCGCGCCGAAAATCGACATGGCTTGGCCGACGCATAGAGTAACGCTTCGGTCCGATCCGGTCTTTACCCATGCCACCGTCTTTGTGCCGAATGGCAAAGACTTCTTCTGCGCAGAGCCGATCACGCACGCTCCGAATGCGGTGAACAGTGCGCTTCCAGCTGAGGTTACGGGACTAAGATGGCTTGAACCAGGCGAAACACTATCGGGTACGATCCGCCTGCAGATCGATCGCTAAAGTTCTCCTAGCAAGCGGCGAACATGATCTTCAAGTTTATGTTCTCGCAGACGCTTGGTCCGCTCAACGAGCAAGATGCGGCGTAGCTTCTCATAAGCTTCTTCAAGATCGTCATTGACGATGCAGTAATCGTAGCGGCGCCAATGCAGGATTTCCGCCTGTGCGTCCCGCATCCGCCGCGCCACCATTTCAGGCGACGAACCTTCCCGCGCTGCGAGACGTTGCTCCAGCGCCTCGATACTTGGTGGCAGCACGAAGACCGAAACGCAATCATTGGGCATCTGGTCGTGCAGCGCATCAGCACCCTGCCAGTCGACATCAAACAAAACGTCATTTCCGGCTTCGAGCTGCGCGACCGTATCCGCGCGCGGGGTGCCGTAATAACGATCGAAGACTTTCGCCCATTCCAGAAACTCGCGGCCGGAAATCATCTCCCGAAACGCGGTTTCTGAACGAAAATGATAGTCGATCCCGTCTTTCTCGTTCGGGCGCGCCTCACGTGTCGTAGCGGAGACCGACAAGACAACGTCCTCGAACTCTTTCATCAGCATGCGCGCGAGCGTGGTTTTACCGGCCCCAGATGGACTCGAGATCACCAGCATCAGGCCACGGCGCGGGTCTTGTTCAGCGCTATTCGACATTCGCGGCTTGCTCCTTGAACTGATCAATCACGCTTTTGAGCGCTAGCCCGGCATTCGTCAAATCCAAGGATGCAGACTTCGAACATAACGTATTGGCTTCGCGGTTGAGTTCTTGGGCCAAAAAGCCGAGATCGCGTCCAACAGCGCCGTCGCTTTTCAGCAGATCTTCCCCCCGCGCAACATGCGCCGCGAGCCGGTCTAGTTCTTCAGTAACATCGGCTTTTGCAGCTAATACAGCTATTTCTGTTGCCAGACGTTCGTCCGAAACAGCGCCGTCGGCATCAAACTCAGCGATCTTTTGTCGGTACTTTTCGGAGATGAGACTCTTTTGTTCCTCAGCAAAAACAATGGCTTGCTTGTATAACACAGTCATTTCGGACAAATGTCCGGTCAGCATGAGTGTTAGGTCATCGCCTTCTTTGTCACGTGCGGCGGCTAATCCGGTCACCAGCGCTTCGCCGGAAGTGATAAGTGTGTCCACAGCCCCGTCTATGTCGACGAGATCTCTCAAAGACGTAGACTGCGCTTCGACAACGCCCTTGATGCCCATGAGTGTTGCCAGTGCTGGCCCAGTCGCCAGGGTTCCGTCAGCGGTCTCATAGGCTTTAACCAAAGTCTGCAAAATGGACTGATTAACAGCGATCTTATCAGCGCCGCTCACCTCAATGCGTAGTCCAATCTGCAGGTTTCCGCGTTTGAATGTCTCGCCGACTGTTTTACGAATGGCCTGCTCAATCGTCTCGAGGCCGGATGGCACGTTTAGGCGCACGTCTAATCCGCGCCCATTGACGCTCCGGGCCTCCCAACTCCAGTTCCCCCACTCGGCTTCACCGCTTTCTCGCGCAAAGCCGGTCATCCCAGATAATGCCATCAATTCTCCCGTTCGCGGGCGATCTCTTCCCGCTCAAAGCGGCGATAGGCCGCTACGTTTCTTTGATGCTCGGCATAGGTCTTCGCGAAGAGATGTCCACCCTTCCCATCAGCAACAAAGAACACATAGTCGGTCTCTGGTGGGTTCAGCACAGCGGCGATTGCATCACGCCCGGGGTTGCAGATTGGGGTCTTCGGCAATCCGTCAATTTGGTACGTGTTCCAATCCGTCTTGCGGTCGATTTCGGAGCGGTAAAGCGTCCGGCGTTGGCCCTGACGGTTGTAGAGCGGTTCGCCTTTCGAAACGCCGTAGATGATTGTCGGATCGCTTTCGAGGCGCATGCCCTTCTTGAGCCGACCAACAAAGAGGCCTGCGACCAGCGGGCGCTCGTCCGCATGCGCTGTTTCCTTTTCAACGACAGAAGCAAGGATCACGGCCTCATAAGGCGTTGAGACAGGTAATCCCTCTTGCCGATCACCCCATAGATCGTCGAGTAAGTCATCCTGAGCGGCTTCCATACGCTCAATGAATTGTGTTCGCGTCGTGCCCGCGCCGAAAACATAAGTGTCGGGAAGCAAGACACCCTCTTCAAACGACCGCTCTGGCATATCGCCTTCGAGATCGTCCGCGGCCTCGACGCGGCGCAGAATCTGGGCGGTTGTTAGACCCTCTGGGATTGTGAGGCGGAACTCGATCACCTCACCATCAACAAACTGGTCCAATATCTCTACAATGCTCGCCCGCGCCGGAACCACGTAAGATCCCGCTTTGATATCACTTTCAACAGCATCAAGCCGCGCTTGGACGCGCAGCACGCGCTTGTCTTCGATGAAGCCGAGGGTTTCGAGACGAGACGCCACACTGGCCAGCCCTTCGCCCCGTTCGATAGTGAATTCTGTCTCTTGGACGAGAGGTCCAGGCTTGGCGACTTCGCCTTGTAGCCAGAACCAGCCAAAGCCAAGACCTGCACCGCCGAGAATGGCAGCAACTAGGAATAATGCAAAAATTGCCTTCAAAAAACGCATCTAGACCTTCTCACAATCCGTGGCCCCAGCGTTATTTTGGTCGCTTTAGTCGGTCGACTAGTCAACCTGCTTCAAGATTAAGGATGCGTTGGTCCCGCCAAAGCCGAATGAATTGGTCATTGCAGCACGCACCTGACCCTTTTTCGCTTTGTGAGGGATCAAATCGATCGGCGACTCAACGCTTGGATTGTCCAGGTTCAGCGTTGGCGGCATCACTTGATCGCGAATCGCCAGTGCGCAGAACGCGGTCTCGATTGCCCCAGCTGCGCCGAGCAAATGCCCAACCGCTGATTTGGTCGAAGACAAAGACAGGTTGGTTGAGTTATCACCGAATAGACGCTCGACCGCGCCAACTTCACCTTCGTCGCCCCGCGGCGTCGACGTGCCGTGGGCGTTCACATAGTCGATTTGATCGAGTGTGAGACCAAGATTGCGCTCAGCATGGCCTGCGGCCATCTTCATGGCGCGATAGCCGCCCTCAGCGCCCTCAGCAGGGGCTGTAATGTGGTGCGCATCGCCGGTCAGGCCGTAGCCCGCAACTTCGGCGTAGATTTTCGCGCCGCGCGCTTTCGCGTGCTCGTATTCTTCTAGAACGAGGACAGCTGCTCCCTCACCCATGACAAACCCGTCGCGGCCTTCGTCGTATGGGCGAGACGCGCGTTTAGGCTCATCATTGTATTTGGTCGACATGGCTTTTGCGGCGCAGAAGCCCGCGATCGCGAGTTCGCAAATCACAGCCTCAGAGCCGCCCGCAACCATCACATCAGCATCTCCATATTGAATGAGGCGCGCTGAATCGCCGATCGCATGCGCGCCAGTGGCGCAAGCCGTAACGACGGAATGGTTAGGACCTTTGAAGCCATGCTTGATCGACACCTGCCCTGAGGCAAGGTTGATCAAGGCAGATGGGATGAAGAATGGGCTCACTTTGCGCGGCCCGTTCTCGTAGAGATTGATCGACGAGCTATAGATGCTCTGAAGACCGCCAATCCCTGAGCCAATCAGAACACCAGTGCGCTCTTTTTGATCATCAGTTTCGGCAACCCAGCCAGAATCCTGTACAGCCTCTTCAGCAGCGCCGATGGCATACAGGATGAACTCGTCAATGCGTCGTCTCTCTTTCGCGCTTGCCACAGCATCTGGGTCAAACGCATGCGGGTCGTCTTCCGATCCGCCGCCGCGGCCATCTTTGTATGGAACTTGGAAAGCAATCTTACAGGCCGTATTCTCTGGATCGAATGTGTCGATCGGGCCTGCTCCTGACTCCCCAGCGATTAAACGCTCCCAGGACGCCTCTCGATTTGCAGCGAGGGGCGAAATGATTCCAATTCCGGTTATGACAACGCGGCGCATCTATCAACCTCTAACCGATGTGAGCGTTGATATGAGAGACCGCATCACCAACGGTGCGGATGTTTTCCTGTACATCGTCAGGAATCTCGATGTTGAACTCTTCTTCAAAAGCCATCACCAACTCGACCAGGTCGAGTGAATCGGCGCCTAGATCGTCAATGAAGCTTGCGCTCTCAACAACCTTGTCTCCCTCAACGTCGAGATTTTCGACAACAATTTTTTTAACACGCTCAAGAACGTCAGACATGGATACCTCTCTGATATTGTCTGATGGATAGGCTTCTGTGGGCCATGGTGTTGCCGTTAGCACACACTTTGTGACAACGCCAAGCCCTGCATACTGCGGAAAGTACAATGACGATGGGGCAATCCCCTAGATCATCGCCATTCCGCCATTCACATGTAGGGTTTGCCCCGTCACATATGAAGCTTCGTCGGAGGCAAGATATACAGCTGCCGCTGCAATATCTTTTCCGAGCCCCAGTCGACCCGACGGAATCTGGCCCAGAAGCAGCTCTTTTTGAGCGTCAGGTAGCACGTCCGTCATGGGTGATTCGATGAATCCAGGGGCGATTGTATTGGCGGTGATGCCACGGCTCGCAACTTCTTGCGCCAGTGATTTGGTAAACCCAATCATGCCCGCTTTGGAGGCGCAATAATTCGACTGACCAGGATTTCCTGTCACGCCCACAATTGACGCAATCCCGATAATCCGACCGCCACGTGCTTTCATCATTGGGCGCACAGCCTTTCGGCAAAGGCGGAAATAGCTTTCCAAGTTAACTCGGATAATATCTTGAAAATCCTCGTCTTTCATCTGCATCAGAAGCTTGTCACGTGTAACGCCAGCATTGGCAACGAGGATGTCGAGTTTGCCGCCGGCTTCGATCGCTTGACCAACAAGCGCATCGGCTTGCTCGGGATCAGACAAGTCACAAGCAGCGATGTGCGTACGGTCGCCGAGCTCGCTGGCAAGCGCCTCTAGTTTTTCAACACGGCGTCCGGAAAGGACGACTTCTGCACCAGCGGCGTGCATTGTGCGCGCAATCGCTTCGCCGATGCCGCCCGTTGCGCCAGTTACGAGCGCGGTTTTTCCGCTTAGTTCGAACATTTTCCGTCTCCTGCCTCGTTTATGCGTTCAGCCGCTCTGCGACGGCATTTATCTCTTCTGGAGACCCCATTGTGAGGCCTTCAAGCGCGCGAACCGTACGTCGGTTCATCACGCTCAAAACTTTTCCAGCGCCCGCTTCAATTGTTAGCACCACGCCCTCAGCGGCCATGAACTGAACTGATTCGGTCCAGCGAACTTGGCCTGTCACCTGTTCCACGAGTTGATTGCGGATTGCCTCAGGATCGTTTCCGGCTGTTGCTGTGACATTCGCGACCAATGGCGCCGCTGGCGCTTTGATCTCAATCTTGGAAAGTGCTTCTGACATGGCATCAGCAGCTGGCTGCATAAGAGAACAGTGGAACGGTGCAGACACCGGCAACAATACCGCTTTCTTGACGCCCGCCTCTTTTGCGCCCGAGATCGCCAATTCTACGGCCGCCTTGGCGCCAGAAATTACGATTTGGCCGGGCGCATTGTCATTTGCGATTTCACAAGGTCCTTCTGAGGCGCCGGCGGCGCACAAGGCGGCCGCTTGTTCTGGGCTCGCGCCCAAGAGCGCTGCCATTGCGCCCTCGCCTGCTGGAACGGCATCCTGCATGGCGTTTCCGCGGATCCGCAGCACTTTTGCGCAATCGCCTACTGAAATGGCGCCCGCTGACGCCAGAGCAGAATACTCACCTAGGGAATGTCCTGCGATGAATGCGGCTTTATCTGCGCCAATGCCATGCGCTTCTTCAAACGCGCGCATCGCTGCGACACTCACGGCCATTAAAGCAGGCTGCGTATTGGCCGTTAGCTTCAACTCGTCTTCCGCGCCTGACCACATCAAACCCGACAGATCTTGCCCGAGGGCGGCATCAACTTCTTCAAATACCGCTTTCGCAGCCCCGAAATTGTCGGCGAGGTCTTTGCCCATGCCGATAAATTGGCTGCCCTGACCGGGGAAGATAAACGCAAACTTGCTCATATGCGCTCCTATACTGGAATTGGCGCCCGCTTAAGGCGCTGCGCTCAAGTGCGCAAGTATCGGGTGGTGAAACTTCTTCGGCATCGATACGTAAGGGCCTCATCAGAAAGGATACAACATGGCGGATCAAACGACTCGTGCAGAAGCCTTCCAGAAGCTCCATGAGAGTGGCTGCTTCGTGATCCCCAATCCGTGGGACGTTGGCTCAGCAAAGATCTTGGAAGGGTTGGGATTTTCTGCCCTCGCGACGACCAGTGCTGGTTTCGCAAGATCGACAGGCGTAAACGACTATGAGCTCACGCGGGACAAGGTCCTTGCGCATATTAAGGACCTAAGCGCCCATACAAAATTGCCGCTCTCTGCGGACCTAGAAAATGGGTTTGGCCATACCCCAGAGGACTGCCACGAAACCATCTCTTTAGGTGCAAAAGCAGGCTTGGTGGGCGGATCGATTGAAGACTTCACGGGCGAACCCGGTGTTCAGTACCCAATTGCAGAGGCGAAAGAGCGGGTCGCAGCTGCCGTTGAAGCCGCACGCGCCCAACCTTTTCCATTCATTCTGACCGCGCGTGCCGAGAATTTCTTCACCGGCACACCTGACCTGAGTGATACGATTCAACGTCTGCAGGCGTACCAAGAGGCTGGCGCCGATGTTCTTTATGCGCCCGGTCTGAAAACCTTGGATGACATCAAATCAGTTCTCGCATCCGTGGATCGTCCAATAAATGTCCTCCTCGGCCCTCAAGCAGGACTGAAACCCATCTCAGACCTTGCGGATCTCGGCGTGCGCCGCGTGAGCGTTGGCGCGGTGCTCGCGAACGTCGCGATGGACGCCGTGATTAAAGCTGGAGAAGAGCTCATCGGACCTGGAACGTTCGGATTTCTAGAGGGGACGAACGGATATGACCGAATTGGCGATCTAATGTTCAAGCGATAGCCCGATGGCTATTGGCCAAAGCATGTATCTTTAGGCTTGATTCTTCAGCATACTTTTGCTTTACGACGCGCTTCGCAAGGTTTGCGGTCCTCGCCCTCGGAATGAGCCGAGCAAGAGGGGCCATCGTGGAAGGGTTATCCCGCCCATCTGCGCCGCAGACCAGAACTTTGGGAAAGACATTATGGCATTATATGAGCACGTCCTCATCGCGAGGCCGGACATCTCACCTGCACAAGTTGAAGGTTTGATGGAAGAGCTGTCGACCTTCCTCGACAAGCAAGGCGCGAAAGTCGCTAAGTCCGAATACTGGGGACTTCGCAACCTTTCGTACCCAATCAATAAGCAGCGTAAGGGACACTACACCCTTTTCAATATCGACGGACCTGCTGAAGCGATCCACGAATTGGAGCGTCAGCATCGGATTTCCGACGACATCATGCGCTACATGACCATCAAAGTAGAAGAGCTCGACGAGAACCCTTCTCCTATGATGAGCCGTAAAAACCGTCGCGACGACTAGAAGAAGGAACAAATATCATGGCTTCTAGAAACACTTCGGGCATGAACATCACCAACATTCCGGCACGCCGTTCTTTCGGTCGCCGCCGTAAGGTTGACCCGTTTTCCGGCGCGAAAGCACCGAAAATCGACTATAAAGACGTGAAGCTTCTACAGCGCTACATTTCTGAGAAGGGCAAAATCGTGCCGTCTCGGATCACGGCTGTGAACTTCAAGAACCAGCGTAAACTGGCAAAAGCTATCAAGCGTGCTCGCATGCTTGCGCTGCTGCCATTCACCGTGAAGTAAGGGAGACAGACCCATGCAAGTTATTCTCCTCGAACGCGTTGAAAACCTTGGCGGCCTCGGCGACGAAGTCAGCGTAAAGAACGGCTTTGCCCGTAATTTCCTGCTTCCAAAAGGCAAAGCGCTGATCGCGAATAATCAAAACCGTGCACGTTTCGAAGCGGAACGCGATGCGCTTGAAAAGCGTAACGCAGAAGCTCGCGATGCAGCGACCAAGTCTGGTGAAAGCCTGGACGGCAACACGTTCGTGTTGATCCGGCAGTCTGGCGCAACCGGACAGCTTTACGGTTCTGTTTCTGCGCGCGATATCGTCGAAGCAGCAGGCAATTCTGGTCATACGATCAAACGTGAGCAGGTTCGCCTGAACGCTCCAATCAAAACCCTCGGTCTGCATGAAGTTGGCATCCGCCTTCACGCAGAAGTCAGCGTTGACGTAACTGTCAACGTTGCTCGTTCTGAAGACGAAGCAGAGCGTCAGGCAGCTGGTGAGAACATCATCGCGACCCTGCAAGCTGAGCAATCGGCTGCGGCGGAAGAGCAAGCGTCCGAAATGGCTGAAGCGGCTGCTGAACTCGATACAGCTCCAGAAGGCGACGAATAAGTCCGCCTTCTATCGCCACCAATTCAAAAGGCCGCTCGTTTCCGGGCGGCCTTTTTCGTTGAATACTTGTTTAAGCTATTGCGTGATCCGCAGAGCGTTCACTTGCGCCGCAATCGATTGGAAGGTTGCGGTCAGATCCAGGCCTTCTACGTGATAATAGTAAGCTGGGCTGGTCGCACACTCTTCCAAGATCCTATCTGGTAGAGATCCGGAGCTAATCTGGAAGCCAATCGTAAAGACTTGAACGCCGCGTGCCCTGGCTTCGTCGCAGGCCTTCTTAAAGCGCCCAACACCACTGTCATTCGTGGCCGGCGAGGTCGAACTCCCACGTCCTCGCGTGGTCTGCATATTCTGACGGTTACCCTGGTTCGAAATCGCGCTTGAGTGCGGCGCCCGATTGAACGACCGGTTCGTATGAACATTGCCGATATCAGGGTCTTCCGGGCGGTTCTGAGCCGTGATGGCACCATCGGTCATAACGATCATGACTTTTTGTGACTCCAAGATATCGAATGCGAGCGGTCGACCTGAAAAGTCCCCGCCCAGCTCCCCTCGGAAACTCGGCGACAGCACTTTCAGCCCCCACATGGTGCCGATATCCATGCCGGTCCCATCAGAAAGCACCATCCCGTTCAAATGGGCTTTTAACGCTGTAGGATTGTTGGAATTCAAGAAAACCGCACTTGCATCTTCTGGGCACCAAGGATGATTGTTCCACCAGCGCCAGAAGTCTGGGACTTGGCCGCGGCTAAAGGCGGGAAGGAGTTCCGTGTCGTAATCGTCCTGGACGGCCTCGATACAGGTCTCGCCGTCTGAGAAGCGGAATGCACTTGTCTCGACGCTCGAGCCGATATCGTATTCGTCTTCATCCGGATCAACGATCGTGGCAGGATCGGTGTTCTGAACCGCAAACTTGGTGAACAAGCTATCACCAATGTTCACAGTACCACCAAACGGCACCACATTAATCGACGTCGTATTGACCGTTTCCGGCGTCAGCATGATGTCGATGAAAGAGGTCGAGGCCGTTTTCAAACTGCTTAGTCGGCTCCCCCGCATCGAAGACGATATATCTAGAACCATTGCAATTTCGATATTGGTAATCGATTGCACGGCTTTGGACTCAACGGCGATGGTGACACGGTCCTGGCCGAACATGTACATGATCGCCGTGTCCATAGTTAGCCGCGCCGACGCTGTAATGTCTTTCGAATTGAGGGCGACATCTGATACGACCGTCACTTCAACATCATCGGGATCATACCCAAATTGTGCAACTTGAGACTTCATCCAGTTGTTGATGAGAACCTCAGGATCATCGGTATGTGTCAAATTCGCCGAGGCGAGGACCGCTTGGTCTAGAAGAGAGCTCATCTGGATTTTCGCGGACTGCATCCGCGAGATATCGATCGCCGATCCGGCGACCGCGAGGATCGGTATGAGAGACAGCGCAAATATCATTACGACATTGCCGCGCTCTGATTTGAATAGCTTCTTTAGCATTTTTATCGTCCCAGGCATGGGAACGACATAGTAAAAATTGAATAATATCTACTTTAGGTAGTATGATCAATTTTAAGTCGAATTTGATCTATTTAGCTTACATTAGCTAACCGGCATGTGCCTCATAGCGGAACGTCATCATGCGGGTCAGTAAGTCGCTCTCATAATTTCCTGGGACCGTCTTCTGCCCGATAAGCCAAGCATAGACCTCCCAATCGGGAGTCGAGAGCAAGCGTTCGAACTCAGATAAATCATCGTCGCTAAGCGTTGCAATATGGGCATCCGCAAAGGATCCCATTAACAAGTCCATTTCACGAAATCCCCGGCGCCAAGCCCGAAACTTCAGTTTTCTGCGGCGTTCATCCATATGGTCTGCGCTCATGGTGCGATCTCCTATTCCTGCCAGATCTAGTTCGCCCAATAGGATCTGCACAGGGCCATCCTGTCGCGCTTCCAAGAGCCCTTGTAAGCTTGGAACAGATTAGCGCATAAGGACAGGATGCGAGATGAGCGGCTCTTCCCCTTGTTTAAACCACTCGATGCCCTGCCCGGCATCGGCCCGAAGCTGAAGCCACTGTTGGAACGCCTCGTTGGCGGCGAGACGATTTGGGATCTCTTGCTGCATATGCCCGAGCGTTGGCTCGACCGGCGCCCGCGCGATAGTTTCGACGACATCATCCCCGACGAGGTCGCCACGGTCCGCGGCGAGGTGCATGCTGTAAAAGCTCCTTACAATGATCGCGCGCCGACCCGCGTTTTGATGTTCGATGGATCAGGGTTTCTGACGCTCACCTTTTTCCGTGCCGACGGACGATGGCTGCAAAGCCAGTTCCCGGTCGGAAAGGAACGGATTGTCTCTGGAAAGGTCACAGAATGGCAGGGCGAGCGTCAGATGAGTCACCCGGATTTCATTCTCGACCCAGCCAAAGGCGAATTTCCACCGCCGGTGGAGCCGATCTACCCCCTAACAGCAGGCCTAACGAACAAGCGCGTTCACGCCTCAACCAAAGCTGCTTTGGACTTCGTCGATGCCGCGTGGCCCGAATGGATCGATCCACATCTTTTGGAAGCTCAATCTTGGCAGAGCTTCAAATCCGCTTTGACTTGGGTCCATGCGCCCGAAGCCTTCGATGAGGACATGATTGGATCGGCCCGGACACGCCTCGCTTATGATGAAGCGCTGGCCCGTGAACTGAGTTTCGCACGGGTTCGCACAACTCGGCGCGCACAATCAGCGAATTCCGTCCCACCCCAAAGCGAGGCGCTGAATCGCCTTGTTAAAACGCTTCCATACGCGCCAACCGCAGCGCAAATTCGCTCAACAAAGGAAATCATGGCGGATTTGGCCGAAAGCCATCCTATGCGGCGCATGCTTCAGGGAGATGTCGGCGCAGGTAAGACCCTTGTCGGAACTTTTGCCGCTGTCCAGGCCGCCGAAGGCGGATTCCAAACGGCCTTTATGGCGCCAACTGAAGTGCTCGCGCGTCAACAATACGATACACTCGACGCCCTACTCTCTCCGCTGGGGTATCAAGTTTCAGTCCTCACGGGCCGAGACAAAGGCAAAGCGCGCGAAGCAACTTTAATGGGGCTTGCGGACGGCTCCATTCAGGTTGTCGCTGGAACGCACGCTTTGTTCCAGGAAGGCGTCAATTTCAAACGCCTCGCTATGGTCATCGTCGACGAGCAGCATCGATTCGGCGTTGCGGATCGCATGAAGCTGATGAGCAAAGGCAAAGCGCCTCACATGCTCGTCATGTCGGCGACCCCTATCCCTCGAACGCTCGCGCAGACGGTGCATGGCGATTTGGATGTCTCAATCCTCGACGAGAAGCCTGCGGGGCGCCAACCGGTCGAGACGCGCGCCATACCGGACACGAGATTGGACGATGTCGTGGATGCCGTTGGCCGCGCGCTATCACGCGGCGAGCGAGTTTTTTGGGTTTGCCCTCGTGTTGATGCTGATGATGAGGATTCGAGTTCGGCTGTAGCACGAGCCGCGATGCTACGAGACGCTTTGCGCGCCGATATCGGTCTCGTGCATGGGCGCTTGAAAGGCGAAGAGAAAGACGCGGCGCTCGAGGCCTTCAGAACGGGCAAGACGCGGGTCTTGGTTGCAACAACCGTCATCGAAGTCGGCGTCGACGTGCCCGAAGCGACGATCATGGTAATCGAACGCGCAGAGGGCTTCGGCCTCGCACAGCTCCACCAACTCAGAGGCCGGGTCGGACGCGGATCGCAAAAAAGTTTCTGTCTCTTGCTGTACCGCGCTCCACTCAATGAAATGGCAAGAGAACGTCTGGATACGCTGCGCCAAACCGAAGACGGCTTCGAAATCGCCGAAGCAGACTTCAGATTGCGCGGCCCGGGCGATTTGCTCGGCAAAGCTCAATCCGGACTTGTCGACTACCGGTTGATTTCTTTGCCGGAGCATGCGGACCTGATCGACATTGCTCGAAAGGATGCCCAAAGCGCCGTTGAGTCCGCTAATGAGATTTCGAAGGCGCGCGCTGACGGACTAAGCTTGCTCAGTCAGCTTCTCAGTCCGGACCTCAGGTTCAGCGATTGAATCGCCTGCCTTTAAGGCCTCAAAATCCGGGACTACCAATCCTGCGGTGAGGATCATCTTAGCCCCTTCCTCAACCGTCATCTCAAGCGCGATCGTTTCAGATTCTTCGACATAAATCAGAAATCCCGAAGTCGGGTTCGGCGTCGTCGGCACAAAGACGCCAATCTTGCTTGTGCCGAGCTTGGTGCCAATCTCTCCCTGTGCGTGCGACGATACGAACGCAATGCACCAGGAGTCCTTTTTCGGATACTCGACCATCACGCAGCGGTCGAAGCTGGCCTGCTGATTGTTCGCCAGCACTTCGGTGAGCTGCTTAATCGCCGCGTAGACGTTCTTTACGATTGGAATACGGCTAAAGATACGATCGGTGGCGGCCAGAAGCGACCGCCCAACCAAGTTTGCGGTGACAGCGCCCAGGATCGTAAGCGCGACAACCAAAACCAGAACCCCAAAGCCTGGGATGGCATAATTGGTATAGGTCTCCGGCTGAAGCAGGGGCGGCAGAAGCGGTTTCACCCGGTTATCAATGAACGTGATCAAGAACTGCAAAATGAAGAAGGTGGCCGCCAATGGCGCCGCGATCACCATGCCCGCAAAAAAGCGGCCCCGCAGCCACGCGAACAAGCCGAGTGGTTTCGGCTTACTCATGCCCGGGATCATTTCTTCAGGGGTCTTGCCCTTAGCCATTCTGTCGTCCTCAGCCTCGCATACCGCGCCGTTATAGCTTGGCGTTACCTAGTTTGACGTTAATTGTGGCGAAGATGGGAAACAATTCTGACTTTGAAACCGGTCTTCGCACTCTTTTCACAAGAGTTTTCGGAGAATCCCAACCGCTTGAGACATTCAAACGTCTTTCCGGCGGTGCGAGCCAGGAGACGTGGGCGCTTTCTGGCAACGGTCAATCGGCGATTTTGAGGCGTGCCCCTGGTGGCACCAGTATGGCGCGTTCATCTGCAGCAATAGGTTTGCCGGCCGAAGCGAAGCTGATCGCCGCTGCCGGTCATACAGGCGTGCCGGTCCCGACAGTTTTGCACGTCCTTAGTCCAGATGACGGCCTCGGCGATGGGTTTTTGATGAGCCGGGTCGTAGGCGAGACGATTGCCCGGCCTATTCTTCGAAATGACGAATTCGCAGGCGCCCGCGCTGTTCTTGCTGGGCAATGCGGCGCCGCGCTCGCCGATATCCACTCACTATCCCTAGATGGCCTCCCCAACGAGCTTCAACAGAGCGGCGGCCTCGAACAGATTGCTCAGTATGAAGAGATCTATCGCGGCTTCGATGTTCCGCGGCCGGTTTTTGAGCTCGCGCTACAATGGCTGAAAGCGAATGCACCAGAGCCATTGGATGCAGTGCTCGTCCATGGCGATTTCCGCCTTGGCAATTTGATGATCGACGAGCAAGGCCTCGTCGCTGTTCTCGACTGGGAACTCGCCCATCTCGGCGACCCACGCGAGGACATTGCCTGGCTTTGCGTCAATTCTTGGCGGTTTGGGCAGAGTCACAATCGCGTCGGCGGATTTGGGCAGATTGAAGACCTGCTAAATGCCTATAACGCGAAACGTGCAACCAATTTCACGGCTAAAGAAATCGATTGGTGGGAAATGCTCGGGACCCTCAAATGGGGCATCATGTGCATGATCATGTACGAAGCCTTCCGATCCGGAGCGGACCCTAGCGTTGAGCGCGCCGCCATCGGGCGCCGCGTCTCTGAAACTGAAATCGACCTCGTCAATCTCTTGGAGACGGCTCATGCATGATCAACCAAGCGTTCTAGAATTAGTCTCGGCGGTGAAGTCGTTCATCGACGAGACGGCCGGCCCGCAACTCACGGGACACGCCGCCTTCCATGCCAGAGTGGCGAGCAACGCTCTGGCCACGGTGCTGAGGGATTTAGAGCAACGTCCAGACGCTGAAGCGCAAGAACGCCAGGGATTGATCGATCTCCTCGGTGCATCTGAGGACCAAACAACGGCGGATCTCAATCGTTCGCTCAGCGAGCGCATTCAGGCTGGCAGCATCACCATCGACACACCGGGTCTATTGGATCATTTGAAGCGTACGGTGATGGCGCAGGTTGAGATCGACCAACCGCGCTACTCTGGCTTAAAAGCAGCCAAAAGCTAAGCGGAACAGCTGCCACCGCCCAGGACGCAAAAACTCGCGCAGTAAGAATGGTTCAGAGACACGTCCTGCCGAGCTTCCTCGAGCGTGCCGCCGAGGTCAAAACGTTCATCATATGGCAGCAGCGTACACGCTACGACGGACGCATTGGCGGCGCCCTTGCGTTTCACAACCATTCGCTGAGAGGCGCACATGAGGTCGTTTGGATCTTTGTCCAAAATGCCCCAACAAGCGGTTGTAATCTCTGGGGGATCGCCGTCGGGTTTCATTTCAGGAAACAGGACCAGTTCGTTGGAATTGTTCTGATCGATTGCCAAGCCTTCGCGCGCAATCAGATCAGCATATCCGACACGCGCAACCTGCTCATCTTCCCCCCAGATTGTCCGTCCAGCGAGCGCCAGCTTGAACTTATTCTCCGACAACCAGCGTAAGCCTTTTATGGCGAGCTCAAAAGACCCCTCGCCGCGTTCCTGATCATGAAGCTCGGCTGAAAAGTGATCAAGACTGACCCGCATGGTGAGTCTGTCCCCGAATTCTTCCAGCAATTGCATCAAGCCGCCCTTCACCCGAGGTCGCATCATCGGTTGCATTGCATTTGTGAGCATCAGAACGGAGTGTCCGCGCTCTAAAACACTGCGCAGAATGTCGAGCATTTCAGGCGCCATAAAGGGCTCGCCGCCAGTGAAACCAATCTCAATATTATGCTCTTCAGCGGCGTCTAACTCATCAAGGAAAGGCAACACGTCGGCGACGGTAAGATAGACGAGCCGATCATTGGTCGGCGAGCTTTCAATATAGCAGTTTATGCACTCGATATTGCAAAGCGTGCCCGTATTGAACCAAAGGGTTTTCGTCTTTCCGTAAGATACGGTCGCGCGGGTCTCGCCTTTCGCGGTGACCTTCGGATCTTGAAATTTCTCAATAAGAACAGTGTCGGGCATGTAGCGTGTCTACGCGATTTGCTCGAAAAGCGAAGTCACAAAGGCGTTAGTCACTGACATCTCTTAGCTGAGTTGGTCTGGCGCTGGGCCTTCCTCAAGGAATGAGATGACGGCATCCCAATGGGCGAGCGCGTCAACATCGCCCATCGCTGCAACCTCGGCTGCGCGCAGCGTTGCAATCACGCTGGCATCGTCGCCATACTGGGTCAGCAAAGCCATCGCCGCGTCGCGGGCACTGGTATTATCTTCACTCATCGCCAATGCTCCGCGATCCATGGCGTGGGGCGCACATGTTTGTAGATCTTTTTGTGTAAGGGCGCCCGCCATTTCCCGTCGCGCGCTTCGTCAGGGTCAGGACGACCTGTAAAGGCCACGATTTTGGTTTCTTTCGGCAGTTTTGGTGTCTGAAACCAGTTCATCGGGAAGCTCGGCATCAGCGAGTGTTTAAAGCTCACGCACCACTCTTCGGGCCAATAGACTTTGTCTGGAATCATCGCCGACACGTACTGTTGGCTGGCGCGAAACTCGTCATGAATCGGCGTGCTGTCGCGCATATACTTTTCGAAGATTTCGGTATGCTCGCCAATCGTCCATTTATAAACAGACGTATTGCCAATCCCCATACCTTTCTGGGTCCAGTTTTCAGCAATACACATCTCGCCGGGATGGAATTCCCAGAATGGGTCCATATTGCCGGTAACGATCAGGTCGACATCCAAGAATAGGACCTCGCCTTCAAGACCACCTAATCCGGCTTGCCAGAGTGAAATCTTGCGCCACGGCCACCAGCGATACTTTTCCGGAAGATCAATCGGTGGCAGCGGCTGGTACTCAACCTCTGGCAGCAGCCCTTCCTTGTCATCAGTGAAACAAACAAACCGAAGGTCACCGGTCACGTTTCGACGCACCATATTATAGAGCCGGTTCGCAAAATGCGCTGGATAGCGCTCGCCCCATTTCATGCAGATCACGGTCTTGGTCATACTCTCTGCCTAGTCCGTTTCCCGATCCCACGCCAGCGCCAGATGAGGCTGACTGCAGTTTCCCAATTTTTTTGCAATCCGATCGGGAAAGTGTGTCGTAACAAGATCATACAGCCTAAGCGCGTGGAGGATCAGTCATTTCTAGCTCGTCAACAGCGCCCGTGATCATGTGGTTTCGCCGCGACCTGCGCCTCGATGATAATCCAGCTCTAGGCGCAGCTGTTTCGGCGAGCGGTGGCAATGTGGTTTGTCTATACGTGCTCGAAGAAATGTCCGATGGTCGCGCTTTGGGCGGCGCATCTAAATGGTGGCTAGATAAGTCACTGCGTTCGCTTCAAGACGGCATTGAAAAGCTCGGCGGGCGGCTAACACTTCGCACCGGTGACGCCAAAACTGTTCTCGATAGCGTCATCGCAGAGACGGGAGCGGAGGCCGTGTTCTGGAACCGCCGTTACGAGCAACCGGGCCGCGATATCGACACAGATATCAAAGCCCATCTCAAGGCTAATGATATTCACGTTGAAAGTTTTAATGGAACTGTCCTAACCGAGCCTTGGACCCAAAAGACGGGTTCGGGCGGATACTACAAAGTCTACTCCCCCTACTGGCGCGCGGTTCAAGCGAATTACGAGTTACCGGAGCCAGTGCCTGCGCCCGCCAGGCTTTCAACGCCTGATGTTAAAACTGATGATCTGCAAGACTGGGGTCTTCATCCGTCTCGACCTGACTGGTCGACTGGGTTCGATGGATCCTGGGTGCCAGGCGAAGCGGGCGCAAAAGAGCGGCTCTCCAAGTTTTTGAGCAAGGCTGTTTCGGATTATAAAGACGATCGCAATCGCCCAGATCTGGATGATGGCACTTCAGGTCTGTCACCGCATTTGGCATTTGGTGAAATCTCACCGACGCAAATTTGGCGTACAACAAAGATCAAAATGGATGCGGGAGATGTCGACCAAAAGGGCGCGTACCATTTCCTCTCAGAAGTCGTTTGGCGGGATTTCGCTTACGTTCTGCTCTACCACAATCCACAACTCGCCACCGAGAATTTCAAACCTGATTTCGACTTGATGCCGTGGCGAGACGATGAATCGAATCTCCACGCCTGGCAAAAGGGGCTCACGGGATACCCGATCGTGGACGCCGGTATGCGGCAGCTCTGGCACACAGGCTGGATGCATAATCGTGTCCGCATGATTGTCGCGAGCTTTCTCACCAAACACCTCCTTATTCATTGGCGCCACGGTGAAGACTGGTTCTGGGATACGCTTGTGGACGCTGATCCCGCTTCGAATAGCGCGAGTTGGCAATGGACCGCTGGGTCCGGCGCAGATGCGGCCCCCTATTTCCGAGTGTTCAATCCCATTACCCAAGGTGAGAAGTTCGACGAGAGCGGCGACTATGTCCGCAAGTGGTGTCCCGAACTCGCGCGCCTTCCGCGCAAATACCTCTATCAGCCTTGGGAAGCTGGACCGCTTATTCTGCACGAAGCGGGAATCAAACTCGGCGAGACCTACCCAGAACCAATCGTAGATCACAAGACTGGGCGTCAGCGCGCGCTCGATGCCTATGAGACCCTCAAAGAAAGACGAGACGCTGCATGAAACGGATAGCCATTATTGGATCGGGGATCTCAGGCCTCGGCGCGGCGTACGCCCTGAAAGATACGGCGGACATCACGGTCTATGAGGCGAATGATCGGGCGGGCGGACACGCCCACACAATGGATGTCGACTATGACGGGACCCCGATCAGCGTCGATGTCGGCTTCATCGTCTATAATGCGCTGAATTATCCAAACCTGATCGGATTCTTTGATGCGTTAGGTGTTGAGACCGAGGCCAGCGATATGAGCTTCGCCGTCTCTAACCCCGATGGCTATGAATGGGCCTCAACTCTGAATGGGATCTTTGCGCAGCGACGCAATTTCTTTCGTCCCAAGTTCCACCGTTTCTGGCGCACCATCTTGAAGTTCAATGACCTCGCGCGTGAGGAGCTTCATGCGGGAAAAATTCAGGATGTCTCACTGGGCTCTTGGCTGAGCAAGCATGACTTCGATCAGGACTTCCTCGACAATTATATCCTGCCCATGGGCGGTGCGATTTGGTCGACACCTGAAGCCGAGATGATGGACTATCCGGCGATCAGCTTTTTCCAGTTCTTCGAAAATCATCGCCTCATGCACAAGGAGCGTCCAAAGTGGCGGACCGTGACAGGTGGGTCGCGCAACTATGTGTCGAAAGTCGCAGGCCTGTTAGGAGATCGCCTGAAGCTGGGCACAGCCATTCAGTCAATACGCCCGTTCGGTGACAAGGTTCGCGTCGACCTGAATAATGGGCCAACATCGGTCTATGACGAGGTCATCCTCGCAACGCATTCGGACACGGCGCTCGACCTCCTCGATCCCGGCTTTGAAAGTAAGAATTTCCTCCTTCGCTCCGTCCGCTACCGGCCCAACACGATCTATCTCCACAGAGACGAAAGCCTGATGCCGAAGAAGAAAGCGGCGTGGGCGAGCTGGAACGTAATCAAGCAGAGCACGCCGGAAATCTGCCTCACCTATTGGATGAACCGGCTGCAAAACTTGCCAGACGAGACACCGCTCTTTGTGACTCTCAACCCAGAGACACCGCCGGCAGCCGAACTAACGTTCGCGACGATGGAAAAAGCGCATCCGCAGTTCGATGGGCCTGCTGAGGCCGCCGTCCGAGCTCTGAAGCGGGAGCAAGGCCAAGACAAGATTTGGCTCGCAGGCGCATGGATGGGAAGTGGCTTCCACGAAGATGGCCTCAAGTCTGGCCTGTCTTGCGCTTTGTCATTGGGTGGCCAGGTCCCGTGGACGCCAGAGGGTGTCGAAATCGCATCTGCCGTGACGAATGCTCCCAAAACTGATAAAATTGCGCTTGGAGCCCTTTAATCGTGACGGAGCAAGCCGCCCTTCAAATCCTAAAAGGACATACCGTGCACCAGCGGTCGATACCGTTTGTGCATCGGTTCAGATATGGGCTGGCACTGATTGATCTCGATATCGATCGTCTCGACGAAGCAGACAAACAAACTGGGTGTTTCTCCGTCGATCGATCGGGTCTGTTTTCCTTTAATCGTAAAGACCATGGTGCTCGACAGGATGCACCGCTCCGGCCTTGGGCCGAAATGCAGTTTCAGGATGCGGGTGTGCAGCTTGATGGCGGCGCAATACGGCTTGTCACTTTCCCACGGCATGCCTTCTACAAGTTCGCACCAATTTCCCTATGGCTCGGACACGGACCGGATGGGACGCTGAGGGGCATTCTCTACGAGGTCAACAACACGTTTGGTGAGAGCCATACCTATGTCGCGGCCACGCCTGAACCCTCCAAGCACCAACATGGGACGGACAAAGTGTTCCACGTCTCGCCCTTCTTCGATGTGTCAGGCATTTATGAGTTCACGCTGAAGCGAACGAACGAGCAATTGAGTCTAGTTGTCGCGACGAAGACAGACACCGGTCAATCGCATGTCGCCACAATATCAGCGAAGACGGTTCCTGCCACGAATGCCGCCTTTATTGGTATCGCGCTGACAAAGCCATTCTCGACCCTTGGGGTCACTTTTGCGATTCACTGGCAGGCCCTGAAGCTTTGGCTGAAAGGTGCAAAATATCACTCAAAACCAAAGCAATCCTCAGTGCGTACAACGATTGCAACATCAAGAAGTGCTGCTCCTAAAACAGCACCAATTCCGGAGACGACGGTATGAGCTTTACCACCCTAGATCGCGACATCGAACAGCAATCAAACCTCATTCACGCGTCGGCTGAGAGCCTCCGCAAGCTCGCAGGCGTTCCCGCCGGATTTAGATTGGCTGGGATGATGGTGCTTCGCGCAAAGCGCGGAACAATCCGCTTTGACTTGCCGGACGGCCGAAGTGTTTTGTTTGATCACGGCGAGCCAGGCCCAAATGCTGTCGTTCAAGTACACAGCTTTGAGTTTGCCAAACGTGCCATTGCCGGCGGCGATGTCGGTTTCGCAGAAAGCTACATGGACCAGGAATGGTCGACACCTGATCTAACCTCTGTCCTCGAATTCTTCTCCGAAAATTTCGAAGCGGCCGGCCAATTGGCTGTGGGTGGTTTCATGGTGCGCATGACGAACATGGTGCGTCACGTCTTCAATCGGAACTCGAAAGCGGGATCCAAGCGCAATATCGAAGCGCATTATGATCTCGGGAATGAGTTTTATGAGCTTTGGCTTGATGAGACGATGACCTACTCCTCGGCCCTCTACTCTGAACCCAATCTTAGCTTGCCGGAGGCTCAGAACGCTAAGTATGCGCGCATCGTTGATGAGCTGAATTTGACCGAAGGCAGCTCAGTTCTCGAAATCGGATGTGGCTGGGGCGGTTTCGCCGAGTATGCCGCCAAAGAGCGCGGCGCGAATGTCACCTGCCTGACCATTTCTCCGTCGCAACGGGAGTGGGCACTTAAGCGCATTCAACGCGAAGGGTTGAACGAGAAAGTCACAATCCGTTTGGAAGACTATCGCGACCATGAAGGAAAATATGATGGTATCGCATCAATAGAGATGTTTGAGGCCGTCGGCGAAAGCTACTGGCCGAGCTATTTCTCGAAAGTCTCAGAGAGTCTGAACGAAGGTGCAAAGGCAGCGCTGCAGATCATCACGATCCAGGACTCGCTGTTCCCACGGTATCGCAAGCGCGCGGACTTCATCCAGCGCTATATCTTCCCGGGAGGTATGCTGCCGAGCGAACTCGCACTTCGCGAACAGGTTATGGATGCTGGTCTGCAAATTGAGCAAACCCACTATTTCGGGCCGGACTATGCAAAGACGCTGCGCCTCTGGGCGAAGGCATTCGAAGAGAAGTGGGGCCAGATAGCACCGCTCGGCTTTGACGAACGCTTCCGTCGGATGTGGCGCTTCTATCTCAGCTATTGCGAGGCCGGTTTCGACAATGGTCGCATCAATGTTGGCCATTTCACACTTCGCAACGCCTAACCAGGCCCGCCAATTTTTAGCTTTGGATAAAGCTGCCCTTTAGATCTGCGGTCTAGTTTTCGACTGGGACGCAAATCGAGGGAAAACCATGATCAATTGGCTCTTATCACTGCTCAAATCAGGCGCGAGGCCACACAAGACGGTCGAATTACAAGCGCGACTCGTCTCAGTCGATGGCGGAAATGTCTATGGCGAGGCAGAGTTCGAACTCTACAGCAATGATGGCTGGGAACTAGAAGCCGAAGTGAATTTCCGCGATGGGACACAAGCAACGCCCTTGTCGCTTTGGCTCAATAATCGAGAAGTTCTCGGGCTGATGCCAGATGATTTTGACGAGTCCGAGGGAAAACTGTCCTCTCGCCGCGGTGATCAACTCACAGTGCTCCCGACCGAAGGTATGCGCGTTGATATTAAACGCGACGCATCGACGATCTTATCGGGCAAGTTTGAGCTGCACCCGCGGTTTCGTTAGTAGAGGTTCTTCAAGACATATTCGATGTCTTGACCGCGCACTTCGAATGCGAGCTTCACCCATCGCGATTGATTGTCGTACCAGAGATCAACTGTAAGGTCTGATGTCAGGCGATAGTGCGTGGTCTCTACGTCTTGGCCGCCCACGGTGACCACGTCATCACCAAGGTTTTCGACTTCAATGTCTAGGACTTCGCCGGTTTCGGTCGACAGCATCTGGTCTTGATAGACTTGCAACCTGTTCCAGTGGCTGGACGGGATCGTTGTTAGCGGCAGGGCGCCGTCGAACTCGGTACTATCCACAACAAGCTGATCGTCGACCGTTTCGGCCGAAACCTCTCCTTTGCGCCCGTCATTGTTTGACTTTCCGTTGAGGGCAACAAGTTTGCCATCGATCCAGTTTTCGACACTGTCTAGGCGATAGCGAAAGGCAGTGATCGGTCCAAACTTCACTTGTAGGTCGACATCTGTCGTGACCGTCAACTCGCCGCTTTCATTGCGATCAAAGGAGAGTTTGTGGGTGCCGAACGGTTTGCCTTTTCGAAGCACGGTAAAGTCAATCACCGCGCCATCTGTCGCAACCCAAGGGGCTGGCAATGATGCCAGGTCGGCTGTTTCGTCGGCCTGCGCTCCAAATGCGATAAAGGCCCCCAAAATGCCCGCAATCGCAAATCGTTTCATTAGCTAAGTCTCCAAAAGGACAACGCGTCCTGCGCTACGTAACAAATACACATCTCGTCCCCATGCGCCGCAGGACGATGGCGTACACCTGGTCGTCCGAGCACGAGATCGCCGCGCCTGTAGACGCCATGACCATCTTCAAATTTCCCCTCAAGGACGACCGTTGCTTCGAGAGCGGAATGACTGTGTTCTGGTGCGGCTTGACCCGGATCGAGGCGCATTAGCTTGCCCTTTCCCTTACCGCGTTTGGCATAATGCACACCTGAAAGGCCCTTTTTCCAAGGGACAGTCTCAAAATCGCCGCGGGCGAGCTCGAGCGCTTCGGGCAAGCATTCATGCTCCAAAGCACGTGCCTCATTCGCCCAAAGGCCAATGGAATCGCGCGTTGACTGCCAAATATTTGCTGTTGTTTTTCCTGTTTCAGACAGGAGAATATGCAGCTCCGCAGCGAGCGCCATCTCGTTAGAAAGGGCTCCGCTCGCATGATCGAGCATAAAAGCGTGATAAGCGTCAGAATTCATTCAGCAAAACTCATAAGTCTGTTCTATAGCGTTCTACGCAACTCATTCCCATTTGGATCACCGAACCCCAGTTGAATTACTGCAGCGCAAAGCCTAGCGTGACGCAGAACCAAAAAAGGCCAAACATGACCATCACCAACTCTGTCTTAGACTTGATCGGAAACACGCCTCTATTGAGGCTAAATCGGCTCTCTGAAGAGACGGGATGCGAAATTCTCGGCAAGTGTGAGTTTCTTAATCCAGGCCAATCAGTCAAGGATCGTCCAGCCCTAGGAATGGTGCGCGATGCTGAAGCTTCAGGGCGCTTGAAGCCCGGCGGCACAATCGTCGAGGGCACAGCGGGAAATACCGGGATTGGGCTCGCCATGGTAGGCGCCGCGCTCGGCTACAAAGTCGTGATCGTCATGCCGCGCACGCAATCGAAAGAGAAGAAGGATGCGGTCCGTAATCTTGGCGCCAAGCTCGTTGAAGTGGATGCGGTCCCCTACTCTAACCCAAATCACTATGCGCGGTATTCAGGGCGTCTGGCCGAAGAACTCAATGAAACCGAACCAAATGGCGCCATCTGGGCCAATCAGTTTGACAATCAGGCCAATCGCAAAGCGCATTACGAGACAATGGGCCCAGAAATTTGGGAACAAACCGGCGGCAAAGTAGATGGCTTCATTTGCGCTGTTGGATCAGGCGGAACACTCGCTGGCACCGCAACGGCGCTGCGCGAAAAATCCGATGGTCGCATCAAAATCGGGATCGCGGATCCTGGCGGCGCCGCTCTCTACGAATACTACAAAAATGGCGAGCTCAAAGCCGAAGGCACGTCGATGACCGAAGGCATTGGACAGGGTCGGATTACAGGCAATCTGGAAGATTTTACGGTGGACTATGCCTACCGCGTGCATGACAGTGAAGCGCTCGCTATCCTTTTCGACCTGATTGAGCATGAAGGCTTGAGTCTTGGTGGATCAGCTGGCGTCAATCTCGCGGGAGCGGTGAAACTCGCGAAAGATATGGGCCCCGGCCACACGATCGTGACCATCCTTTGCGATTATGGAAATCGGTATCAGGACAAGCTGTTCAATCCAGAATTCCTGCGCTCTAAGGATCTGCCCGTTCCCGCTTGGTTAGAAGGCTAAACGATGAGCGGCCGCGACCCTCTTGTCTCCGCTGACTGGCTCAAAGCGCATATCGCTGCTCCAGAGGTGTGTGTGCTCGACGCGACCTGGGTTCCGCCGTTTTTAAAGGACCGACCGGATGGCAAATCGTGCTATCAAAGCGGCCATATCGCGGGCGCCAACTATTTCGATATTGATGAGATCGCAGATACCACTTCAGGCTTGAAACATATGTTGCCGTCTGCGGACCTGTTCGCGGACAAGGTGGGCGCATTGGGCGTCTCGAATGCGTCTCGTGTGGTCGTCTATGACAGTAATTCCTTCTTCGCGTCGGCGCGCGCTTGGTGGATGTTCCGTGCCATGGGCCATGAAGACGTTTTTGTTCTGGATGGCGGGTTCGCCGCCTGGAAAGGCGCTGGCGGTGATTTAGAGACTGAGACAACCCCATCGACGCCGCAAACTTTCGCGGCTGCGTATCGTCCAGGACTCGTCCGCGATCAGGCTGCTATGCGGGATCATGTCGAGCAGGCCGATGTCAAAATACTCGACGCGCGCGCACAAGGCCGTTTCGATGGCACGAGTCCTGAACCACGAGCTGATCTCCCCTCTGGACATATGCCGGGCAGCTATTGCGTCCCGGCAACGGCCTTACTCTCTGATACCGGAACGATGCTCTCAAGACCTGAGCTCTCCCCTATCCTAGAACCTTTCCTAGCATCACAAGTCGTGACCTCATGTGGTTCAGGTGTCTCAGCCGCCGTCATTTCCGTCGCCTTGGCCCGCGCCGGGAATTGGGACGCCGCGCTTTACGATGGCTCTTGGAGTGAATGGGCCGCTAATTCAGACAATCCGATTGCGGCGGCCTCATGAAAGACGAAACCAAGATCATTCACACGAGGTCAGAACGTGGCCCCATAAAAACAGTAAACCCACCCGTCGAGCGCGGGTCTACGGTGCTCCTACCGACACGCGAGATTTTGTACGGCGACGGCAAAGTCTATGGCCGTATGGGTCTGACGGTGCATCGCGAACTGGAAGCCGCGCTATGCCTGCTGGAGAACGCCGAACACTGCCGCCTCACATCCAACGGGTTGCAATCGATTGCCCTAGCGGTTGGCGCCGTCCTCGAAGCCGGCGACCATATTCTCATTCCCGATTGCGCTTACGGGCCAAGCCGCAGGTTTTGCACGCGGCGCCTCTCCGCAATGGGGATTTCATCGACACGTTTCAATCCTACTCTGGGCGCGAAAATCGATGACTTGGTCCAAGAGAATACCAAAGTCATTCTGATCGAGTCCCCGGGTTCGCTGACCATGGACATCATCGATGCCCCGGCCTTGGTGAAGGTGGCGCAAGCGCGCGGCCTGATCACGCTGTTTGATAATACGTGGGGCGCAGGCGTCGCGATCCGGCCACTCGATCTTGGCATCGACATCGTTATGCAAGCGCTCACCAAGTACCCCGTCGGGCACGCAGATGCGCTAGGCGGCGCGGTGCTTACAAATAGTCCGCGCCTTGCGAACAAGATTGCGATGTGCAGCGAGGATTGGGGGATCAGCCTTGGTCCAGATGACGCTTATGCTGGTCTGAGAGGCCTGCGCAGCCTGCACCTGCGACTCAAACAGCATGAAGAGAACGGCTACAAAATCGCAAGATGGCTCGCTGAGCGGCCAGAAGTGGACTGCGTGCTTCATCCCGGCCTCGAAAGCCATCCTGATCACGCATTATGGAAAAGAGACTTCTCCAGCGCGAATGGTTTGTTTTCATTGACCTTGAAAGAAATCAGCGACGAAAACCTCGACAAGTTTCTGGAAGCCATGAAACTGTTCGGAATGGGCTTTTCTTGGGGCGGCTTTGAAAGCCTACTTATCCCATGTGACGATCAGCTTGACCGCATCGAAGGCGATCGCATTCATGATCGGGCCGGCCCCCTCCTCCGCGTGCATGTCGGACTGGAAGACCCAGACGATCTGATTGCAGATTTGGAGCAAGCCTTCGCCGCGATGCACGCTTAGCGAACTTGGCCTCGAACCTGTCCCTGATGCAGCGCACAGATCAGCGTGAACAGGCGCCGCGCTGTGTCAAAGTCCACTTTCACTTTTCCCTCGAGGCGCTCCGCCACGAGGTCTGAGCCTTCATTGTGGATGCCGCGACGGGCCATATCGATGGCTTCGATTTGGTGCGGCGTTGAGCTGCGGATCGCGTCATAATAGCTTTCGCAAATCATGAAATAGTCGCGAATGACCCCGCGAAAGGGCGTCATCGATAGAAGAAAGACATGAACCGGCTCGCCCTGCTCGGTTTTAATTTCAAAGACGAGCTTACGCTCTTGCATCGAGAGCTTCAGGCCATACGGCCCATCATCCTTGCCCTCAACCTCGAAACTATTCTCTTCAAGCAAGTCGAAAATCGCAACACGGCGCTCATGCTCGGCGTCCGGACCGGACGCGGCGAGCGTCGCATCATCAATATCCACGCTGACCAATCGGTGTTCGGACATTGTCGTCTTTCGTGCCTTAGCTTTCGTTCGTCCGGATCGAAACCGACCGCGCGTGAGCTGGCAGACCTTCGGCCTCTGCGAGGCGGAGCGCTGCCGGTGCCAAAGCGGCGAATCCTTCCGGACCGGCCTTTTGTACACTCATTCTTTTTAGAAAGTCATACAAACCGAGCCCTGAGCTAAATCGCGCCGCGCGGCTGGTCGGCAAAACATGATTGGATCCCGTGACATAGTCGCCCAAAGCTTCCGGCGTGTGATGGCCAAGGAAGACCGCGCCCGCATGTTTGATTTTAGGTAACAGCGCTTCAGGATCCGCGATTGCGAGCTCCAAATGCTCGGCTGCGATGTCATTAGCTACGTCTGCTGCCTGATCCAGTGAATTCGTCACAATAAACGCGCCATGCGTGTCCCAAGCGATCCGGGCGCGTGCTTCGGTTGCGAGCGATTTCAACTGGTTTTCCACAGCCTCTTCCACAGACTTAGCCACAGCTTCATCCGTGGTGATCAAGATCGATTGCGAGCTCGTATCGTGCTCAGACTGGCTGAGCAGATCGGCTGCGATCCAGGCTGGATTGGCGGTTTCGTCGGCAATTACAAGGATTTCGGACGGCCCTGCGATCGTATCGATCCCGACTTTACCGAAAACTTGGCGCTTCGCTTCGGCGACATAAGCGTTTCCAGGGCCGACAATTTTGTCCACAGGCTTTAACCGCCCCGCTCCAAAAGCGAGACCCGCAACAGCTTGCGCGCCGCCGACCGGATAGAACTCGTCAACGCCCGCTTTCAGAGCTGCATAGGCCACGGCTGGTGCCAATTGTCCCTTTGGAGCTGGCGCAAGCATGACGACCCGCTCAACGCCCGCAATCTTTGCTGGGACGGCATTCATCAAAACAGAACTTGGGTAGGAGGCGAGCCCTCCAGGGACGTAGACGCCGACACTATCCAGCGCGGTCCAGCGCCATCCAAGCTGCACACCCGCATCATCGGTGAATTGATGATCCTCAGGCCGTTGTTTCTCATGATAGGCGGCGATCCGGCCAGCGGCAAAATCAACCGCTTCTTTGAGATCTTCCGGACAAGCATGCGCGAGGCGATGCAAATCGACATTATCTGATTGCAACGTGGTGGGGTCTAAGACCAGTTCATCAAACTTGGCGGTGTAGCGCGCAACTGCCTCGCCGCCATTGCTGCGCACATCCGCGAGCACTTCGCGAACCGTTTCGGCAACATCCTCAACGGCGCCGCGCGGTTCTTCTAAAAATGCTGAAAACTCAGCCTCAAAACTCGCTTTGCGAGCATCAAATGTGCGGGCCATGCCTATCGCCGTTTCTTATCATGATCCGGGCGCTGCCGGGTCGACCACTCATACGCGCTGTCGAGCAAAGTGGCATCAATGGCTTCAACTTCAAGCGCCAGCTCGCCATCTCCGGCGAACAAGATCGAGATCGTGCCTCCAGGTGGCTCGGCGGCTGGTTCAAATGACAGGGATAGAACCGAAAGAACAAGATCTGGATCAGCTTTGGTGATTGCGCGCGTCTTCACGCTGAGCACGCCATCAAATGCAAGCAAGGCCCGCACACGTCCTTGCGGTCCGCGCTTAGACTTTGAGTCTTCCCACTGAAACCGGTTCACCTCGAGTGTGAAGCGCCGACGCGTTCGATCATATTTGAGATTTTCGGCTTTCAGAACAGAGTCTTGGACAGCGCTGGAAATCACTTCCAAGTCAGCCGTCTCCTCTGCGATCAAACGCAATGCCCTGCCCTCAGTCATATATGCCTCTATTCTCCTTCGACTCGCTCAATCTGAGCGCCACATCCAGAGAGTTTCTCTTCCAAACGTTCAAACCCACGATCCAAATGATAGATCCGATTCACCTGTGTCTCACCTTCGGCAGCGAGTCCAGCGATGACGAGTGAGACAGAGGCGCGCAAGTCGGTTGCCATAACCGGTGCGCCGCGAAGCTGCTTCACCCCTTGAACGATCGCTTCCTTGCCCCGGACCTGAATATCCGCGCCAAGACGCGATAATTCAGGGGCGTGCATAAAACGATTTTCGAAGATGTTCTCACGGATCACGCTTGTCCCATCCGCGATAGACATGAGTGCCATGAATTGCGCTTGCAAATCTGTCGGAAAGCCTGGATGGGGCTGTGTATCGACATTGATCGCGTGCAGCGCAGATCCGTTCCGCTGAACGCGAATGGTCCCAGCGTCTGCATTCGCGTCGACAGTGACGCCGCAGCGCTGCATAGCGTCTATCATGGCCCCAAGTGCTTTAACCGGCGCGCCTTCCAGCGTCACATCGCCGCCAGCTGCTGCCGCAGCCATGGCATAAGTTCCAGTTTCAATACGATCCGGCATGACCGAATGCTGCGTCCCCGAGAGCGATTCGACGCCCTCGATCGTGACCGTTGCCGTCCCAGCACCGCTGACTTTCGCGCCCATTTTGTTTAGACAGTCCGCGAGATCAGCGATTTCGGGTTCCCGCGCGGCATTCTCAAGAATGGTTTCACCTTTGGCCAGCGTCGCAGCCAACATGGCGTGCTCCGTCGCACCGACAGAGACAAACGGAAACACGACCTTTGCGCCTTTGAGCCCGTGAATCGCGGCCGCTTTCACATAACCCGCCTCGACTTTGAGGTCTGCGCCGAGAGCCTCGAGAGCATTTAAGTGTAAATCAACTGGACGCGCACCAATCGCACAGCCACCTGGCAGGGAAACTGTGGCGTGGCCTTCGCGCGCAAGCATCGGCCCGAGCACATTAAAACTCGCCCGCATTTTCCGTACTTGATCATAAGGGGCAATCGTCGAGGTCAGTTCGGCAGCATTAAGTCGGCACTCATTGTCCCCCTTCGGCCAGTAAACCTCGACACCGAGACTCGCGAGCAACTGGCTTAAGAACCGTGTATCAGCCAAGTTCGGCATATTTGTCAGCGTCAATGGCTCTCGCGTGAGAAGCGATGCCGCCATCAGTTTCAACGCAGAATTTTTCGCACCGGAGATCGGGATCGTGCCGTTAAGCGTCCGCCCGCCCGTAATTTTCAAACTGTCCATGCTGCGTTTCTATACCGGGCCGCACGGCGAACGAAAGGCGCAATTGCGGCAGCTTCGCAGCGTATCTGGAATGGGTTTTGACAAATTATCGAATATCGATATATGAAAAGTCATGACAGCAAGATCTTTTGGCTTTGAACCCGGCGACATTGTTGCGATTCCCTTTGGTATCGGACTCTCACATTATGGCCTCGTAACCGCTTGTGGCACCGTCATCTCTAACTCGCGGAAACATGGCGGCGTGGTTGAGCAGACTTTCCATGATTTCGCAAACGGCAAACGGGTGCGATTGTGCGAAAGGACCGACGCCGTCCGAGGTAGCGCCGCCGTCGCCCGCGCACGCCGCGCCAAAGGTCGCGCCTATAGCCTCAGCGAGTCAAACTGCGCGCACTTCACCCGCTGGAGCCACCGACAGAAACCAACCTCGATCCAGGTCGCATCGGCCACGGTTCGGTCGGTCGCCGACATGGTTTTGGTTACAGGCGATAGGACCAAGCCTAAGACTTTGGCGCGTCCGGCTTTGTTTGGGGCTGCGCCTTTCGAGAGGCCGCTTTCCGACGTTTGAGATTGTCCCGCAGCGCAGACTTCAAGCGCGCATCGCGTTCCGGGGTTTTCGTTTTATCAACCATGATTGCAGTCTTTATCCAGAAACCATCTTTTCTTCTGTTCTAGCTTAAGCTAATCCCCGGCAACACAAAAGGCCGCGGTAGCTCAGTGGTAGAGCGCATCATTGGTAATGATGAGGTCGGGAGTTCAATTCTCCCTCGCGGCACCAGCTTTTAAGCGCCAATTCCTGCTATCCACAGAACCATAGAGATCGATAAGATTGATCCGATTGTCTGGAAGGCGATCAGGTTGGCTGCGAGGGTTGCGTCAGCGCCGAGTTGGCGGGCGAGGATGGTGCCATTCACGGCTGTTGGTACGGCAGTCGCGATAAGGATCACATATAAAACCTCTCCTGAGAGACCGAGAGAGATCGCGATCGTGCCGGCGATCAAGGGCAGACCCGCAAGTCGAACCACGGACCAGATGGTCGCGGCGGTCATTGAGCTGCCACTCCCCTTCAGGTCAATCGCAGCGCCTGTGGTTAAAAGCCCGAGGGCGATCGTTGCTTGAGCCAATAAGTCGAGGATCTCAAATGCCTGACCCGGCAAAGGAAGACTTGATATATTGAGGCCTATCCCGATGACACAGGCAAGCACCAACGGATTCACCGCGAGCTTTTTCAGCATTTGAACAGGTTTCACGGCTTCGTTCGAGAAATGCATAAGCGCGGACACAGACAAGATGTTTGCCGTGGGGATCATCACCGCCGCACTGACCGCGACCAAGGCTAGTCCCTGTGCCCCGAATAGGTCTTGGGCCAAAGCAAGCGCGATAAATGTATTCCAACGCGCCGCTGATTGAACATAGACACCAATCCTGTCGCGCGCGGTTCGGAGCAATGCTGCAGCACTAATAGTTGCTACGGACAGCAAAAGCTGCGCGCCAATCAAAGCCGTCGGCATCCGCCAATCGATTCCGGAAAAGTCAGCAACAGCGAGTTTGCTGACGATCAATGCGGGGAACAAGACAAAATAAGTGATGCGCTCCAAGCCGATCCATCCCTCGCGGCTGAGCAAATTTAGCGAGGCTGAGACCTTACCGAGCGCCAAAATGGCGGCAATCGGAAGAAGCGCGGCAAGAACAGTGGCCATCATGAGGGTCCTTAGACGGTGTCGCTCAGCGCCTTGTCACGCGGATCGAGAGATGTCGAGGCATGACGCAGAGGTCACGATTTGCTCTGGATCAACGCAACCTCACGCGAATAAGTGATTGATATGTGCGTCTGCTCCGCGATAGGCACTCCTATGACTGATACCGCGACTGTCACCGACCTTCTCGCCAAGCTGATTAGCTTTGATACGACCTCGCGCAATTCGAATTTGGACTTGATTGCCTGGGTCGAAGACCAACTCATTCCTCTCGGTTTCGACTGTCGTCGCATCGAGAATAGCGCAGGCGATAAATCTAATCTTTGGTCGCGTGTTGGGCCCGATGCGCCTGGAGGCCTTGTCTTATCGGGTCATTCAGATGTTGTCCCGGTCGACGGGCAGCCTTGGGACACGGATCCGTTTGATATGACCGAGATTGATGGTCGCCTCTTCGGTCGAGGCACCTGTGACATGAAAGGGTTTCTCGCGCTGTGCCTCGCCTTTGCGCCGAAATTCGCAGCGCTCGATCTGAAGAAGCCGGTCCATTTCGCGTTCTCCTATGATGAGGAAGTTGGCTGCCAGGGCGCGCCTTTGATGATCGATGATATGGTTGAGCGCGGCGCGCGGCCGGACGCAGTTTGGGTGGGCGAACCGACGCTCTGGCAGGTCGTCTCCGGGCATAAGGGCATCATGCTGACCAAAGTCGTCGTTACAGGTCGTGAGGCGCATTCAAGCTTGCCGCATCTGGGGGTCTCAGCAAATGGCGAAGCGGTAGATCTAATGGCGCTGCTGCGTGATATCGAACGAGATCTTGCTTCGAACGCGGATACAGACTCGCCTTTCGAACCACCCTACCCCACGCTGAGTATCGGGGAGCTAAATGGTGGTACGGCCACAAACATTTTGGCGCGGGAATGCGAGTTTCATTTCGATCTACGCTGCCCGCCAGGATATGATCCAAACGAGATCTTGGAACCTTTCCTGGAAGCAGCTGCTGAGAAGGACGCGGCTCTTAAAGCGCGCTTTCCGGAGTGCGGGGTTGAGGTCACCAAATATACCGATGTGCCAGGGCTCGCGCCGGGGGAAAGTAATCCGGCAGAATCCCTAGTTCGAGCGCTGACCGGCGACAATGCGCTCCGGGCTGTGGCGTACGCTACAGAAGCGGGCCAGTTCCATCAGGCTGGGATGCCAGCCGTCATCTGCGGACCTGGTTCAATTGATCAGGCCCATAAGCCGAATGAGTTTGTCGCCAAGGCGCAGCTCGCAGAGGGCGTGAAAGTCTTTGAAGACCTCATCGCCCATCTGCGATCCGTTTAGCCTCAGTCGAAGCCTTTCATATCTTCCAACTCGACACCTTTCGTCTCGTGCACAAAGCGTGACACGAAGAAGATCGAAACCACAGCCCCGAGGAAGTAGAGCGAGTAAGCACCTCCGAGCGAGATAGTTGCGAGTAGGATTGGGAAGGTCAGCGTGACGCCAAAATTAGCGAACCATTGGAAGAACCCGCTGACACCGAGACCGGAGCCGCGGATCTGGTTCGGGAACATCTCGCCGAGCATCACCCACATGACCGGGCCCCAGGACAAGTTGAACATTGCGGCATAGGTGACGCCCGAGAACAGCGCCAACGGCCCCCAGAAGCCTGGCAGCACCAGATCCCCTGCTTCATTCGTCGTCGCGTTGAAGAAGCAGATCATCATCGTGCCGAGCGTGATGGCCATGCCAATCGAGCCGATGATCAGAAGCGGCTTGCGGCCAATTTTGTCGATCACTGACAAGGCAACCAGAACGGCGCCAATGCTCACCACGCCCATGATAACATTGATCAAGAGGGCATTGTCCTCGGTGAAGCCAACCGACTGCCAGAGGACTGCGCCGTAATAGAAGACGACATTGATACCGACGAGCTGCTGGAACACGGCAAGGCCAATCCCAACCCACACGATTGGGCGGACTTTTCCATTGTCGATGAGATCACTCAGACGCGGTTTATGATCCGTCGCGATTGAGGATTTAATCTCTCCCAGTTTACGCGAGCCAGAGCCTTCACCAAAAAGGCGAGACAAAACAGTCTGAGCCTCTTCATCGCGGTCTTTAATCACCAAGAAGCGCGGACTTTCCGGGATGAGGAAAAGCGCGAAGAAGAAAATCGCCGCGGGGACCATCTCGATCCAGAACATCCAGCGCCAGGCTTCAAACCCGAACCAGAACTCGCTGACTGATGATCCGGCCGTGCCGGCAACGACATAGTTGCTCATAAAGGCCGCCGTGAGACCGACAATGATCGCAACTTGCTGGATGCTGGAGAGGCGGCCGCGAATATTCGCAGGCGTAATCTCACTGATATAGGCGGGCGCCAACACACTTGCGGCTCCGACCGCTAGTCCGCCGAGGATGCGATAGACGATAAATTCAGCCGCGCCTGTGGCGACACCTGAACCCCACGCGCTGATAAAGAAGGCTACAGCCGCGACAATCAAGACTGTACGGCGACCAAAAATGTCGGCGGTCCGCCCCGCCACCATCGCCCCGACCGCACAACCGATCAGCATTGAGGCAACACTGAACGAGATCGCCCATTCGCCGCCCTCAAACTCAGTGCGCAGGCCATCAATCGTTCCATTGATGACGCCGCTATCAAATCCAAACAGAAAGCCACCAATGGTAGCGATAACACTGATGAGAATGATTTGAGATAGGTTGGCTGGTTCAGCCACACTTGCTTCTGAAGAATCCATATGTCCGCCCTCCCAGCGCGGATGTGATTTGAAGCCGTCTCACCATGAGGTTTGCCCTCTTTCGTTGCCAGCGAAACGGAGATTATGAGTTTGCGTAACACACGCTCAAACAAAATGATAGCGCTATCAATTTTTGTTGCTATAAGAGTCAAATGCCATCACAAAACGGCAACCAAACAATATGAGCAGGCCTCGAAGTCTGCCGATTGCGCTTCCTAAATGAGCGCGGAACTTGGGAGGATTGAGGTGCGCGGGTGTCCCCGCCTCCGAAGCTGTACATCCTCAAAAAAGCCTCGCGTCTCGTCATGAGATGCCAACACGAACACCGATCGGGGAGCTAACGCTTGAAACTCAAATATACGACATCCGCTTCAATCATTGTATTGGCCGCAGCCGCGTTGCTGACCGCCTGTACGAGTGTTGAGACTGATCAAACCGCAGCAACCGCCGCAGATGCCGAGACCGTAGTGGAAGCATCGGTCGAGCCTGAGGCCCCCGCTATGGATGCCAAGGAAGTGATCAACCCGGAAAACTGGCCCGTGGTTGAGACCGCTCCGCTCGATCCGGCTGTCGAAGCTCAAATCACCGACATCATGGCGAAGATGACGCTTGAGCAGAAAGTCGGCCAGGTCATCCAGGCTGATAGCGGATCGGTTACACCGGAAGAGGTCAAAAAGTACCGCCTCGGCTCCGTCCTCAGCGGTGGCAATTCAGCCCCAGGACCAGAGCCATATGCAGATGCGCAAACATGGCTTGAGGCGGCTGACGCCTATTACGCGGCCTCCATCGATCCAGAGGGCGTAGAAATCGCAATTCCGGTCATTTGGGGTATTGATGCCGTGCACGGTCACGCCAACCTCAAAGGCGCGGTTGTCTTTCCCCACAATATCGGCCTCGGCGCCGCGAACAATCCTGATCTGATTGAGAAGATCTACACCGCTACCGCCAAAGAGCTTCGTGTCTCCGGCCATGACTGGACCTTTGCGCCGACCCTCGCCGTCCCTCAGAATGATCGCTGGGGACGGACTTATGAGGGCTTCTCTGAAAGCCCTGACATTGTCGCGTCATATGGCGATCGCATAGTCTACGGGCTGCAAGGCCGGATTGGCGATGACGACTATCTCGGCGCCGAACGTGTTCTAACCAGCGCGAAACACTTTGTTGGTGATGGCGGTACGGCCGATGGTGTTGATCAAGGCGATGCGCAGATAAGTGAAGCGGAACTTCGTGATATTCACGCTGCAGGCTACGAAACCGCAATTGCCGCAAACGCTCAAACCGTCATGGCGAGCTTCTCGGCTTGGAATGGTGAGCGCATGCACGGCCAGAAAGAACTCCTCACCGATGTTCTCAAGGGCCGTATGAATTTTAACGGCTTTGTCGTCGGCGACTGGAACGGTCACGCGCTCATCCCAGGCTGTACGGCCACCGATTGCCCTGAATCTTTCAATGCGGGCGTCGACATGTTCATGGCGCCGGACAGCTGGAAAGGCTTGTGGGAGTCGACTTACGCCCACGTACAATCTGGCGAGATCACGATGGAGCGTTTGGACGATGCAGTTCGCCGCATCCTTCGCGTCAAAATCGCGGCGGGTCTGTTTGACAATCCGCTCACCCCGAGCGCACGCCCGCTGGCAGGCGATGAAAGCATCCTCGGCAGCAGCGAACACCGCGCCATCGCGCGCCAGTCAGTTCGCGAGTCTTTAGTACTGCTCAAGAACAATGACAGCCTACTGCCACTCGACCCGAGCCAGACGATCCTGGTTGTTGGAGACGGCGCGGACAGTATCTCAAAAGTGGCTGGCGGTTGGACCTTGTCTTGGCAAGGCGGCGGTTACCCAAATGAGGAATTCCCGAACGGCGAGACGATCCTTTCGGGTCTCTCTAAAGCCGTTAGCGAGGCCGGTGGAACGCTCCTGTTTGATGCGGACGGAACGAGCAGTGCCGATGCGGACGTCGTCATCGCGGTCTATGGCGAAGACCCATATGCGGAATTCCAGGGCGATGTCGCCAATATGGATTTCCAATCCAACGGGTTCGATACCGAGCTTTTGGGCACCTATCAGGACAAAGGCATGAAGACGGTTTCCGTCTTCCTATCTGGTCGCCCGCTTTGGGCAAACCCGGAAATCAACGACTCTGATGCCTTCGTCGCGGCCTGGCTTCCCGGCAGTGAAGGTGGCGGCATCGCAGACATGCTGTTCCAGAGCGATCCGTCCTTCGATTTCACAGGCCGTTTATCTTACTCTTGGCCGAAAGACGCCACCCAAGTTGAGTTGAACGTCCATAAGGAGCCATATGATCCGCTCTTCGCATTTGGCTATGGCTTATCCTATGGCGACGACGGCAATGTCGGAACACTGTCGGAAGACTCCGGTCTCGGAGATGCGACATCAACGAGTAAAGGCGTGTTCTTCTCGAAAGGTGAACTTCCAGCCCCTTGGGAGATTATTCGCTATGGCTCACCCGTGACGTCGCTCCCGTTTGAGTCCGCAGGTCTGATCGTCTCGGCTTATGATCGCGCCGCACAGGAAGACTCCCTGAAAATCGACTTCAAGACCGGCGAAGAGGACTTCATCATCGCGTCGGGCTATGGAGTAGATCTTGCTCGAGAGTCAAATGGTGCAATGGAACTCGTCTTCCAGGCCACGTCTTTGACCGGCGATACAGAGATTGGTGTCGGCATGGGCTGCGACGGAGAGGGCTGTGACGCCTTTGTTCCAACTGCGCTCACTAGCGAGTGGAGCGAGGTCCGGATCAGCCTGTCTTGTTATGCCGATCTTGGCATCAACATGTCTGCGATCAAACGCGCTCTGATAATCTCAGGCGAAGCTAGCCAGTCAGTGGGGATCTCTGATGTCGGTCTGCAGGAAGACCAGGACGCCGCTCCGAACTGCAGCTAACTCTACAGGCGCCAGGATCGCAATACAAAGATCTTGGCGCCCTTCTCGCTTGGCGAGGAGTTGATGAACCCCCATTTCAGCAATACATGCTTGGTTTAGCATAGGTCTTGCAGCGAATTGTGAGACAGTCCGCAAAGAAATGGTAGACGCAACTTACTCATGAGCAAAAAGCAGAACGCAACAATCAAAGAAGTTGCCGAACTCGCGAACGTGTCCCAGATGACCGTATCGCGCGTATTAAACGATCAAGGTGCCGTTCGAGACAGCACGCGAAAGCGAGTCCAAGCCGCGATCCGTGAGCTGAGCTATCGGCCTAACATTATGGCGCGCAATCTCGCGGGCCGCTCGGGTCTATTTATCGGCCTGATCTATCGCAATCCGAGTTACGGTTACCTTAGTGAGTTTCTTTTGGGGGCGCTGAATTCATGCCGCGAGCATGGCCACTATCTGATCGTCGAAGAACCGCTTGTCGATGACAATATGGTCGACTTGGACCTGATCGAGAAACGCTTTCTCGATACCAGCATTCAAGCGCTGATTGTCGTTCCGCCCCTGTCTGATGATCCGAAGCTGATCGAGACTCTGAAAAGTACCGGCATTCCGTTTGTTTGCGTCAGTCCGAAATCCGATCTCTATACCGGCCCGAGTGTTCGCATGGACGATCAGGACGCCGCGAAGGATATGACGGACTATCTGATCAGCATGGGCCATGAACGCATCGCGCTGATCAAAGGCCCGCATGATCATATGTCGAGCGAACTGCGTCTGGCTGGGTTTAAAGACGCGATGTCTGCGAGCAAACGCGAGATCGATGACGATCTGATCATCTCAGGCGACTTTACCTATGTGTCGGGCATGCAAGCGGCGCAAAAGCTTTTATCGGACAGCAATCCACCAACAGCGATCTTCGCATGTAATGATGATATGGCCGCTGGCGCTATCGCGGCGGCGCACCAGGCCGGCTTGCAGGTGCCGCATGATGTTTCAGTGGTTGGCTTTGATGACACCGCCAACGCCTCGGCCATGTGGCCCCCGCTCACAACGGTACGTCAGCCGATCCGGGAAATGGCCAGCAGCGCGATCAAAATCCTAGGCCGGAGCGTCGGCAAAAACATACCGACGCCCTCAAACGAGCCGCAAAATCAAACGCTCGATTATGAGTTGATTGTCCGCAAATCCGCCGGTCCGCCTAAACAAAGCGATTAAATAGGTTTTCCAGCATTTCCTGACGTCCAGACCGCGGCGACGGATCAATGCCGCCCGCTTCGACTTTTTTAGCGATATCCTCAAGCGATGCGTCTTTGAGCATCCAGGCACCAAGCTCGTCATCCCATCCGGAATAGCGCGAGCTCAGAAAATCTTCATAAGTGCCATCTGCTAGGATCGCCTCAGCCGCTAACAGCCCGCGCGCCAGCGCGTCTACGCCGCCGATATGGCCGTAGAAGAGATCTGCCGCATCGATACTCTGACGCCGCACTTTCGCATCGAAGTTGAAGCCACCAGTGGTGAACCCGCCATGCTTCAGGATGTGGACCATGGACCGCGTTATTTCGAGCGGCTCCATCCAGAACTGATCAGTGTCCCAGCCATTTTGCGGGTCTCCGCGATTGGCGTCGATCGACCCAAAAATACCATGCGCAAAGGCCATCGCGATCTCATGGTCCATCGGATTGCCTGCGAGCGTCGCGTGATTGGTTTCAATGTTCACCTTCACATCGTCGAGCAGGTCATATCTTTGCAGGAAACCAAAGACGGTTTGGGTATCGCGATCATATTGATGTTTGGTTGGTTCATGTGGCTTCGGCTCAATCAGAAGCGGGCCTTTGAAGCCAATCTTATGTTTGTGCTCAACCGCCAGTGAAAGCATCCGCCCGAGTTGATCCAACTCGCGCCCGGTATCGGTGTTGAGCAGCGTATCATAGCCTTCACGACCGCCCCACAGGACATAGTTCTCGCCGCCAAGTCGATGAGTTGCTTCTAGAGCCTGGCGAATTTGCGTCGCCGCGCAGGCAAAGACCTCCGGATCAGGATTGGTCGCCGCGCCTGCCATATATCGCGGGTGGCTAAACACATTCGCCGTGCCCCATAAAAGCTTCAGTCCGGTCCGCTCCATCTGGGCTTCAATTGGATCAAGGATACGCGCGAAGTTTTCGGTATGCCCAACCATTGTCTCAGCTGGCGCCATCACGTCGACATCGTGAAAAGCAAAATAAGGCCAGCCCAGTCGCTCAAAAAAGTCGAACGCGATTTGCAGCTTTGCCTCAGCCATATCTTGGCCTTCGAGGGCATGCCAAGGTCGATTGAACGTCCCTGCACCAAACACATCGAACCCGTCCCAACAGAATGTGTGCCAGTAACAAACGGAAGGCCGCAAATGATCCTCCATGCGCTTGCCCATGACGACCCGGTCTTTGTCATAATACTGGTAGGCTAGCGGGTTGGAGCTTTCCGGCCCTTCGAACGCAATCTGGCCAATGCCATCGTAGAAACTGGTCGTGTCAAACATGAATTGCGTCCTTTAGAGTAAGTCTCGTGTCGATTGATAGAGGCGGCGGAACCGGTCGAGCTTCACCGCCAAGCGCTCTGCGTCTTCCCGGTTGGGAACGATTTCGTGGTCTATTTCAGGCGCGGAGAATTCTGGTTCGTTATGTCCGTTCACGCCCATCTGCGCCAAACGCGCCGCCCCGAGTGCTGGGCCGACATCAGCATTCTTTCGGTAAAGCAGGGGCCGATTCAAGGCGGCAGCTAGGATACGCCCCCAATAATTGGAGCGTGCTCCGCCTCCGATCACACTGATCGAAGCGATGTCTGCACTCGAGGCCAAGACATCGAGACCATCCGCAAAGCCAAGAGCGACGCCTTCAAGCACCGCCTGACCAAGATCTGCGGTATCGCTTTCATGCGTCAGCCCAAACAAAACGCCTTTTGCCCGCGGGTTATTGTGCGGTGTGCGTTCGCCCGAGAGATAAGGCAGGAAGAGCGCATCGGCTTTGCCAACTTCGCCCTGCCCTTCGGCGGCGGAAATCAGCGTTTCAACGCTTTGCGCCCCCGAGAATCGCACCGCCCAATCGAGGCAACTTGCCGCCGACAACATCACCGACATCTGGTGCCAGCGGTTCGGTAAAGCGTGGCAGAATGTATGCACGCCGCTCGCCGCATTTGGCCGATACGTATCATCTGCCGCAAACAGCACACCTGACGTTCCAAGCGATAGGAAAGCATCACCGGGATTGAAAACACCCATCCCGATCGCGCCAGCGGCATTGTCCCCGCCGCCCGCGACGACTGGTGTGTTCGCCGCGATGCTCCATTCACTTGCGACAGTGGCCAGAAGGACGCCTGTCATTTCAGACCCTTCATAAAGCCTCGGCATATGCTCGCTCGTTAAACGGCACGCCTTCAGCATCTCGTCGGACCAAGAACGGTTTGCAACATCCACCCACAATGTTCCTGCGGCATCAGACAGATCGGTGGCATACTCCCCGGTCATCAGCAGACGAATATAGTCTTTCGGTAGAAGCACCTTTGCCGTCTTCTCAAACACATCCGGCTCAAAATTGGCGGTCCAGATGAGTTTTGGCGCTGTGAACCCAGGCATCGAACGATTGCCTGTAATGTCCCGTGAGCGTGGCACTCGCGACTCCAACGTCTGACACGCTGTTTCGCTTCGCCCATCATTCCAGAGGATCGCAGGGCGCAGCGGTTGATCCGACGCATCGAGTAAAGTCGCGCCATGCATCTGGCCAGCGAGCCCGATCCCTTGGACTTGTGCTTTCAGTTCAGTTGGCAGTCGCGCGACCGCCGTGTTGGTTGCGGTCCACCAATCGGCTGGGTCCTGTTCAGACCACAATGGCTGCGGTCTTGAGACGGGCAGTGACGCTGTCGCTTGAGCAACAACGTCGCCTGCCTCCGAAAGCAAGATCGCTTTTACGCCGGACGTCCCGATATCTATTCCGAGATACATAAGTTACGCCCTGCTCCTGCGCATCATCCTTGAGACTTACTCCGCCGCAGTGCCGCGGGTGACGGCAAAGAATGGACCGAGCTCAATCGTCTGTTTCGCAAACCCCATATTGAAGCCCATATCAGACTCATCGGTCGGGAAATCTCGGTCCGCAACGCCGGAAACTTTATACATTTTCCAGTCCGCAGTTGGCATGATCTCCTGATTCACCACCGTATCGTGTGGCTTTACATTGCGCCCCAGAACCACACCAATCTTTCCAGCATCTCTGCTCCGCGGAAGCTGGGAAGCTCGCGCCCAGAAATAAATATCTATCTGCTCGCCCGCCGAAACAGACGCATCAAACGGAGCCCGCATGCGAATGTCCCAAGGCTTACGCGTATTCTTACGCTTCACTTGAAATTCAATCGCCTGACGCCCAGGAACACCCTCTGACTCCACAATCGATACTCGTTTGTTGCCTCCCTCAGGCTCCCACTGAATTGCCATTGGATTGTGAATAAGGTCGCCAGGCACGGTCGATTGCGTCACTGGCTCAACTTCGAAATTGGGATCCGCCATAGCTAATGGCGCGGCCGCCATCGCACCGACCAAAGCTGTCGCTACAGCGATTTTTTTTACAAGTCTCATGTTTCTCTCCTCCCGATTTATCCAGGTCCCTACTCCTGGTTTTGAGACGTCATTGGCGACACTAAAACAAGTTCTGCCGCAATGCTCAATACATAATGTTAGCGCTATCATAAATGTCTTAAGCTGACTATCCCTCGTCCTGAAGAACAGTCAGCTTTTTGATATGGTTCTGAAAATTCGGGAGTGAGCCTTAGTTGAGGCTGATCTCACCGCTAATCGCTTTTGACAGATGGTCACGCCGATCGACGATCTCTTGTTTCGCTTCGCAGTCTCGGCAGCGCTTCAAGATGCCTTCAATCTTTTTGAGTTCAGAGCGCGCTGACTTTTCATCGCCAGATAGAAGCTTGATGAGCCCAATTTTATAGTGCGCATCGAACAGGATCTTACTCGCGACAGTTGCCTTTTCGAAGTTTCGAAGTGCTTCATCAGTCTTCCCGAGTTGAATTTGGGAAAGCCCCGCAAAGTAGAGTTGGCGCCCCCGCATATCACACGTTCGGTCATATGTGCTCTGAACGTTTCGTGCAGCAACGCTATCGCCCGCCCCGATCCCAGTATTTGCTTGCTCTCCACCACCGGCTGTCGCACCTTGGGAAGATGCTCCCGAATCTATGGCACCGCCACTAGCGAAGGATTCTGCGCGTAACGCTCCTAACTGCGCCTGCTCAACCGAGTTCGTCAGGTTGCGTTCGCGGCGCAGGGCGCACATCGCATTATCAAGAAACTCAACTTCCGCCGTCTCAAAGTCGCCGGCGCGGAAGGCCGCCATCGCCGCATCATTCTGAACGCCTTGGACTTGCACCGTGTCGAGAACACGCTCTTCACCTGCTGCCTCCTCGGGAACTTCCTGAGCAATAACACCAGGGCCTGTGATACAGAGGGTTGTCGTGAGCGCTAACATAGAGAGGAAACGGTTTGAAAATTTATGCATTGTGATGCCTTTTCTTATGAGTTTAATCCTCAACTCCCGCGTCAACATTACGCGGTAGAGCACAACTTGTGAAGGTACGTTTGGTGATCTTCATACGCCTCGAGGCACTTATGCATCGCCACCCTTACGTCATTCATACGCCGATCAAGCATTTCATCTGATAGACTGTCGATAACAGGATGGTATCGCTTTGGACGAAGGTTTTGCCCCTCGAAGACCGCGAACCAGCTATTCTCGCTGAACAATTCATTATTCTCCCGGTACAATCGTCCGTTCTCCATATAGATATCAATGCGCTCTTGAAGCGTCGCAGGGAGGTCCATCGTCCTCACATAGTTCCAGAACGGGCTGTCCGTGCGCTGCGTCGCGCAATAGTGCAGGATCAAGAAGTCCCGTACCTGTTCAAACTCCTGCAGCGTCTTGCGATTGTAAAAATCAATATCACTTTGGTTGAACCGTTTGTCCGGGAAGTTCGTCATCAGGCGCGCGATCGCCGTTTGAATCAGGTGAATGGATGTCGATTCAAGCGGCTCCAGAAAACCAGCTGAAAGGCCGAGTGCGATGACATTTTTGTTCCAGGCTTTCTTACGTATTCCTGTCCTGAAACGCAGGAATTTCGGATCACCCATCGGCGCCCCATCTAAACCGGACTTCAATTGCGCATAAGCCTCATCATCGCTGATATGGTCGCTGCAATAGACATGTCCGTTGCCGAGCCGGTTCTGCAGCGGAATTCGCCATTGCCAACCAGCTTTGTGCGCCGTTGCACGCGTGTACGGGATTGGCGGTCCATCTAGCTCACAGCCTTGTGCCACAGCCCGGTTGCAGGGCAGATAATGCGACCAGTCATCATAGCCTGTCTCCAACGCCCCTTCGATCAACAGCCCCCGAAACCCGGAACAGTCGATAAACAGATCCCCAGAAACCGTCTCACCGGACTCCAAGCTTACGCTATCAATAAACCCATCTTCGGCACGTTTATTTACATCAACGACTTTGCCTTCAATTCGCGTCACGCCGCGCGACTCAGCGACGCCGCGCATATACTTCGCGTACAATCCCGCATCGAACTGGAAGGCATATTCAATTGTGCTTAGCGGAGACCCTCGTAACTCTGGCTTGGGATGCGCGAACAGACTACGCTTCGACGCAAGACAGTGTAAATTGTATTCATCCGGCGGCGGCGCCCCCTCTTTCATGGCATGCCGTAGCCAGAAATGATGGAAGTGGACGCCTTCCATATTGACGCCATATGGACTGAATGAATGGAAATAGCTTTCCCCGATCTGTCCCCAATTGACGAATTCGATACCGATTTTGAACGTCGCATTGGTCTTCTTGAGAAAGTCCTTTTCGTTCAGGCCAAGCAATTGATTAAAGTAGCGGATATGCGGGATGGTTGCCTCACCGACGCCAACGGTTCCGATCTGCTCCGACTCGATCAATCGAATGTGGATCTTCGGGTTCTTGAGCAGAATGGAAAGCGCCGACGCGGCCATCCAGCCCGCCGTGCCACCTCCCACAATTACGATCTCTTTGATGTTTTCGTCTCGCATATTCAGATCCCCATCAGCTCATGGCCGGAGCGCCGGCCCAAGCATAGTTTTTCAGAAAGGCTTCATGCGTCGGCATCTTGTTAGCCGCGCCGGTCATCGCAGCCCGCATAGAGCTTAAACTGTGTGTGATTTGTGCCGCGTCTAACGTACTTACGATCGGATCGACCGTTTGTGGCACAACATTCTGCCCAAGCAGAACAGCGATCCAGCTTGTTTTGGAGAATAGCTCATCCTCATATCGGAACACCCGCCCCGCTTGGTGAAACAGCTCCATCCGATCAGATAAGCTGTCCGGCACACTCATCGTCCGACAATAGGTCCAGAACTCACTGTCAGAGCGCTGGGTCGCTTTGTAATGCAGGATGATAAAATCTCGAACCTGTTCGAACTTTTTGGTCAATTGCCGATTATACTCTTGCGAGACGGTCTCGGGCATATCCGCGCTTGGGAAGAGTGAGATGAACTTGCTGATGCCTTCTTGGATTAGGAACAGTGAGGTTGACTCCAAGGGCTCTAAGAAACCACCGGAAAGCCCGATCGCAACGCAGTTTTTATTCCAGAACTTTTCGATATGTCCGGTGCGAAACTTGATCTTACGCGGCTCCGCCAGCGCGGGTCCATCAAGGTCCCCTAAGAGGCTTTCAATCGCTTCATCGTCGGTGATGTACTGGCTTGAATAGATATGGCCATTCCCCGTGCGGTGCTGGGTTGGAATTCGCCACTGCCACCCCGCACGCTTCGCAGTCGATATCGTGTACGGCAGCAAGGCACCTGTACGCTCGCAAGCAACGGTTTGCGCTGTGTCGCATGGCAACCAGTGCGCCCAGTCCTTGAACTCAACGCCAAGCGTTTGCCGCATCAGAAGCGCGCGAAACCCGCTGCAATCGAAGAACATGTCTCCAGCAATGCTCTGACCATCCTCCAGATCGACGCCGCTGATGAAGCCGGACTCTGGGTGCTGGTGAACTTTCACGACTTTGCCTTCAACGCGTCGTACGCCGCGCTTTTCGGCATACGCCCTCAAATATTTCGCATATGCGGTTGCATCAAAATGATAAGCATACCGGATTTGCGACAGTACCGATCGCGGGTCCTGATCTGGCAACGCAAACTTGTCCTGTTGAGCGCTAACAGAACACAGGCTGAAATCCTCGATGACGCTGGCATGGTTCTGGTCGCGATAGCGGAGCCAGTATTGATGGAAATCAATTCCATTCATATCGACACCATGGGTTCCGAAAGGATGGAAGTATGAGTCGCCGACCTGCCCCCAATTCTTGAATTCAATGCCGAGCTTAAACGTACCGTTCGTTGCTTTCAGAAACTCTTGCTCCGGGATCCCCAACAGCGCGTTGAAATTGATGACATCAGGGATCGTGGCTTCGCCAACACCGACAGTGCCAATTTGCTCAGATTCAACCAGTGTAATCTGTACAGCCCTGGCGGGCAGCAGACTGGACAAGGCTGCCGCAGTCATCCAACCGGCCGATCCACCACCGACAATGACAATATTGCGAATGGGGTTTGTCACTGTCTCAACCATTTTGCTGTTTCTCTAAATATCGTTTGAGATTCGCCACATAGGTATGGTGCGGCGGCATCCGCGAGACGATTTGTTGGATGGCTTGCTGCGAGCTGCTAAACTGTTGTCTCACATCCCTAATCGAAGCGCGCTCGGCCAAACGGTCAAAGTATCGAGGACGACGGCCCATACCTTGATGCAAGATCAGCCAGTCTTCGTCATTGAACGGCTCAAGGTCATATTTGACGAGCAATCCACGGTGTTCAAACTGCGCGATCTTGCGATCAAGCGCCTCAGATTGAGCGCTCTTCATTGCATCCTCCCAATACGGCGCTTTAGGCGCTTCTACCCCGTTGAATAGAGCGTTTTGGAAAAGCCGGGCATGCGACACGTCATCATTGAAGCGTCGATTATACTCGCGCCGCTCAATCTCCATGCCCGCGCCAACCGGGATGAGCTCGGAGAGCCTCTCAAGGTCAGCTTGCAGCAAGATCATAGGCGCTGGCGTCAGTGGTTCGAGAGCGCACGCAGCGTGCCCTATCCCTACACAGTTCCCGACCCATGGCGCAGCGACTTGGCCGAGCTGTATTGCAGATCCCCTAGAACTATCCGATACGTCCAAACGGTGGGTGCGCTCTTGCAGATGCGTCACCGCTGTCCAACCACTTTGAGACGCCGTCACGGTGCGCATCGCGGGTCCTAGCACCTCATTGCCCTGTATCGCGACATCCACAGAAACAGATCGTTCAACATCAAAGGACGGTCCGAGCGCGTTTTGGAGACGGCGATCTGATCCCGTGCAGTCAACGAACAAACCGCCCTGGATACGGACGCCTGTTTCCAAAATCACGGACGAAATCGCGCCATCATCCGTACAAACATCCGCTATGGCGGACGTGACGACCTCAATGTCCTGCGAACCAGCCTCACGCGCCAGCAATCTAACAAGATCCTCGGAAGCAAACTGATAGCCATACTCAGCGCGCGACAAAGGAATGCGCGGATCTTGCGGCGGATGCGCGAACTTGCCGGCCGCTGCTGCAACCGCTGACACCAACAGGGCCTGTAAGTTTGCTTCTTGCAGGGTCAGATGGTGCTGGATCGGCACGCCATTGATCGCCGCGAGCGGCAAGTGATGGCATTGCACCCAGTCCGAATTCGTTGAAGGCCAGTTGCGATAGGCTGTTCCAAAGGAAAAGGATGTCGATGTGCCCTGGATAAGCACAGGTTCATCGATTCCTAGCGCGCGCAGAAAGTCATACGCAGATGGTGCTGTGACACTGCCATAGAGCGGATCCGACACTGCCGATCCAACATTTGGAAGAAAGATAATGCGACGCGCTCCATCTAGCCTGTTCGCCAGGTAAACGGTAGCCATGTGACCCGCCAAACCGCCACCGCAAACCACAATCGGTTTTCCAAGATGTGTATCGGTGGTGTCCAAGGTCCCGGCCATTTCGCTCTACGATGCCGTAAGCGGCGCGACATTCGTTGCCGCACCATAGCGCTCTAAAAATGCGCTTTGATCAGGGGTGGACGCGACCGCGTCTACCGTCGTTGATTTGATACTTGCCAGCTCCGCCTGAAGCGCATCCAAAGGCAAACGGTCGGCGCGCGGATCATAAGCGTTAGGCATCAAATTCTGCCCCAGCATTACAGCGACCCAACTTGGCGGCAAGAACACACCAAACTCATAGCGCAGGACATAACCGCGCCGCATCCAAGCATCGAGTTTTTCCTGTAAACTGTCGGGCAAAGTCATATTGCGGAAATAGCGCCACATTTCGCTGTCATCACGCTGGGTCGCAACATAGTGGAGCAGCAAAAAGTCCCGAACCCGCTCGAAATTGAGCGCCATGCGGTCATTGTACTCCTCGATATCCAGCGAATGGAGACCTTCAACCGGGAACAGTTCAATTAGAGATGTGATACCTTCTTGGATCAGATGGATCGAGGTGGACTCGAGAGGCTCAAGGAACCCACCAGATAGACCGATGCTGACGACATTCTTGTTCCAAAACTTCCGGCGACGCCCGGTTTTGAAATAGAGCTGCTTCGGATCTGCTAGGGCCGGTCCTTCAAGCGTGCTCGTCAATTGATGCACCGCCTCATCATCGGAGATGAATTCATTCCAATAGACGTATCCATTACCGGTTCGATGCTGCAGCGGAATACGCCACTGCCATCCCGCTGAACGCGCCGTCGCGCGCGTATAAGGCAAAAGTTTACCGCGCGCCTCACACGCAACGGCAACGGCGCGATTGCACGGCAACCAGTCTGACCAGTCATCATATCCGGTCTTAAGCGCCTGCTCGATGAGCACGCCGCGAAATCCGGAGCAATCCACAAACAAGTCTGCTTGAACGGTCTCGCCGCGCTCTAAAGTCAAAGTGTCAACATTGCCAGTCTCTGGATCGAGCGACGTATGCGTAACCTTACCTTCAATGCGCCGCACGCCATTCTGTTCGCTATACCGCCGCAAAAACTTCGCATAGAGGCTGGAATCGAATTGATAGGCATAGCCAAAGTTCGACCCAATTGAGTTCACATCACCGTCTGGGATTCGAAATTTCCCGGCTTCGGCAGCAATGATCGGGTAGGAATAATCATCAAGACGGGACGCCAAACCCAATTGTTTTAGGCGTAGCCAAAGCTGATGAAACTCCATTCCATGAAGCGGCAGTCCATAGTCACCAAATGGGTGGATATAGCTGTCGCCAAGCCGCCCCCAATCACAGAATTCGATTCCCAATTTAAACGTCGCAGCCGTCTCTTTCATGAAGGTTCGCTCGTCTATTCCAAGCGCCTCATTAAAAAAACGGATGTGTGGCAAAGTTGCCTCACCGACCCCAACGGTTCCGATTTGTTCGGACTCAATGAGCGTGATTTCGACACCTAACCCTTTGTATTTATTAGACAGCGCGGCCGCGGTCATCCAACCAGCGGTTCCTCCACCAAGGATGCATACTTTGGTGTCCTGTCTCACGTTTTCACCTGCTTCTGCTATTTCTGTATCACTTTTATGACTCAACTCTTGCCTTATCGGAAAGAAAAATGATAGCGCTATCAATACGAAAAAAGCACCCGGGGCGATTACGCACAACTGGGGCGAATTTGGCGAGGAAACTACACGACCATAGGGAGTGGTCTGAAAACTAGATACCAAAATACTTGGATACGATGGATGCTGCACCAAACTTGCGGCTGATCGTGTCGACCGAATACCTCGCACCTGTTGCGAGGCCAGTCATATCACTGAAATCGATTTAGGGAGGTAGATCAGTGAATTCTAAGTCTAGACTTGGCCGTCGTGGGCCAAACAAACTTGCACTCTTAGGAAGTACCGCACTTGTTGCCGCGCTGGCCATGCCCGGCGCGTGGGCGCAGGCGGAAGAAACGGACCCTGACGCTCAGGTTGAAAATGTTAGCGATAACACAACTGAAGATGAGGCCCGTCAGGATACGGTTGTAGTACAAGGCATTCGTGGTTCACTTTCGAATGCTCAAGCAATCAAACGCGACGCTGACACATTCGTCGACTCAATCACGGCGTCAGATGTATCGACACTTCCGGACCTTTCCGTTGCTGAGGCGCTGGCGCGTGTGCCTGGTGTCGTTGTACAACGCTTTACGCTAGGCAATAGCGACGCAGACTTCCCATCACCAGAGGGATCAGGCAACCTGATTCGCGGCCTTCAATTCGTTCGCTCTGAATTTAACGGACGCGACGCCTTCTCTGCAAACGGTGGACGTTCACTTGATTGGTCTAGTGTTCCTCCGGAGCTGATCGGCGGTGTCGACGTCTACAAGAACCAGTCTGCCGACCTCATCGAAGGCGGTATTGGCGGTTCAATCAATCTTCGAACCCTCGAGCCTTTCGATCGCGATGGCGTGACTGCAGTTTTCATTGCCGATGGTACGTACACCGATTTGGCCGAAGAATGGAGCCCTGGTTTTAGTGCTGTTCTCGGTAATCGGTGGGAAACTGATATGGGTGAGTTTGGCTTGCTCGGCTCAGCATCGACGTCTGAACTCAAATCACTGATCAATGGTTTCCAACTTGGTCAGCTTACTCCGCTTGTTGATCCAACGGGCTCAAACCCGGACCTTTCCGGACGTGACGATCCGAGCGCAACAGCAGCTGACCGAATTGCAGTTCCAGCTGGCTTCCAGCTGCGGACGAATGAAGTCGAGCGAATTCGGGACAGCTATTATCTCGCTGGCCAATGGCGTTCTCCAGATGGCGACATGGAACTGACGGCCAAATACATTCGCGTCGAGAATGAAGTCGATAGTGACGAACGCACACTTGAGTGGTTCCATGACGGCGAAAGCTGGCGCGGCACGGATGTTCTTGGTGCGCTAGAAACCACTCCCTTCTCCTCTGATGGCCTTTCCGTTTGTAACGGTAGCAATGACACGGCCTTCGAAGGGATCGGGTCATGTGAACAAACCAGAGCTGTATCCGGCGGTCTGTTCGAAGCTGGCATCATTTCGAACAACCTTCGCGATTGGACCGGTGCTCGCGGTGCGAATTTCTCAAACCTCGGCATTAATCAAGTCCAAGAGTCTATGACTCAAGATTTGAGCTTGAACTTCAAGTGGCGCCCAGCGGACCAATGGTTCGTCGAGCTCGACGGACATGTGACGGAAGCAGAGTCCTCTCTCGAACGACTGTGGATTGGTACGCGTTTCTTCTCTGACTTCTACCTACGCCCGGATCTGGATAATCCTGAAGTCACTCTAATCCTTGATCCAGAGAACAATCCAAACCGCCGCGCAGGGACTGGCCCTGTGCCAACAAGTTCGGCTGATCCAAACAGCTCGTTCTTATTGTTCGCTGCCGACGAGTTCCAGGAAAATGATGGCGACCTCTATGCGCTTCGTGGTGATGTAGAGTATGAATTCGCCGATGATGGTTGGTTCGATTCAGTGCAGTTTGGCGCACGCTATGCCGAACGAGAACAAACGAACCGAGCTGCTGGTCTAAACTGGGCTGGCGTCGCGCCACCTTGGGCTGGCGGTGGTTATCTTCCGTACGCTGAGGTCTCGCAACCCTCTACAGAACTGGTCGACTTTAGCGGCTTTTTCCGGGGCGGCGTCGTACGCGGCCCAAATACGGAAGTTGTTTTCCCAAGCCGCGACCTTCTCAACAATTATGACTCGTTCGCAGCTTTGGTTGCATCCGATCCAAACATCACACCAGCGGATGGCTCTTTTGGTCCGGACTGGAATCCACTGAGGACTGACGGTGTCGTCGACTATAGCCGTGGAACTATCGGTGAAATTACCGAGACAACCGAAAACTTCTACGCACGCCTCAATTTCGGGAACGAATTTGAAAACGGCATGTCGCTCGATGGTAATATCGGTATGCGCTATTCGAGCACGACGGTGACGAGCGAAGGCTCTTTGGACTATGTTGAGTTTTCCGAGGACATCACGCCTGGATTTAATGACAATCCTCGGGACTTCCTTCCCGAAGCGGCCGCCTATTTCGATCAAGCTCCCATTAGCGGCGACTCTGACCGGACTGACGAACGCTGGCTGCCATCACTAAATGTGAAATGGAACTTGAACGACGATATGCTCATTCGTTTCGGCTATAGTGAAGCGATAACGCGGCCGAACGTATCAGATCTCCGTGCAGATCAATCGGCATTTGGACCAACGACCTTCTTCGTTAATCCAGATGCAGGTCCTGATGATCCTGATCGTGTCACAGACATCGTTCTCCAAGAGGTTCGGATCCAAGGCGGAAACCCAGACCTTGAGCCAATCGAAGCAACCAATTGGGATCTTTCATTCGAATGGTATTTCGGGGATGATTCCAGCTTCACAGCGTCCGTATTCCGCAAGGAACTCGACAATATCATCATCTTTAGTGAGCAGAACATCGGAAGCGTAACGCTGGATGGGAACACCGTACCGATCAACTTCATTGGTTTGATCAACCAGGATGAAGGCGAGATAAACGGCATAGAATTGGCCTACACTCAATTCTATGACTTCCTACCGGGAGCGTTCGGAAATCTCGGCCTGCAAGCCAACTACACCTATATCGACTCTGAAGCGACACCGCTCCCAGAGTTCCAAGATGCAGATGGCGACGGACAAGCGGATAACTTCGATACAACATTCCGTTTCGGCATCGACCGTTTGCTAGGCCTTTCCGAGCATACAGCAAACATTGTCGGTATCTATCAGGACGAACGTCTGGAAGCACGATTGGCTTACAATTGGCGATCGGATTATGTCGGCTCTTACCGCGACTTTGTGACCGGCAACCCGATCTTCCAAGAAGAGACCGGTTTCCTAGATGCCTCGTTGAAGTATGATCTAACCGATCAGGTCCAGCTTCGCTTCCAAGCAGCAAACCTGCTGGACACGAAGAATAAGGCGACCCAGCAAGTTGATGCTGCGGGTCAACGATACGGACGTTCGAGCTTCATCTTCGACCGCCGTTTCGAGTTTGGCATTCGCTGGCAGTACTAAGGCTGGCGCCCATATCTAAACGTGAAAAGGGAGCCTTTCGGCTCCCTTTTTGTATTGCGGAACTCGTTTGGAACTGCTGCCCTACTGCCCGGCCAGCCAAGGCACGACCAAGAAATGCGCGATTAGGGTTAGCCCAACAGCGCCGATGCTCGCCCAGAGGACTTTCTTCTTGAGCATGGGTTGTTTGGGGGCGCCGGCCTCGGTGCCATCGACGACGTCTCCACCATCTTCAAACTGGCCTTGGACGCCGATCGGCAAGACGCAGAAGAAGCTCAGCCACCATGTAATGATGAACACGAGGATAAACCCAACAGCATCCATTAATGGGTCCCATCCTTTGGTGTTTCCATCAATTCTACCAACACGCCGTTGGAGTTCTTCGGATGCACGAAAATGATCATCGTTCCGTGGGCGCCAATGCGCGGCTCACCAAGTACAGTTGCGCCGCGTGTTTTCATCTCGGAAACAGCAATATTGATGTCTTCGACCTCAAAGCAAACATGATGCTGGCCGCCTCTTGGGTTCTTTAGAATGAAATTATGGATCGGGCTATCTTCATTGAGCGGTTCGATCAGTTCGATCTGGCTGTTCGGCAGGTTCACGAAACAGACTTTCACGCCCTGGGCCGGCATATCGAAGGGCTCGGTAATGTCGGTGGCGCCGTAAAGCGTGCGATAGGTGTCCATCGCTTCCTCAATGTTCGGCACAGCCACGCCGACATGATTAAGCGGGCCAATTTTGAAGTCTTGGGTCATGTTCGATCTCCTGACCTAGACCCTTAGCACACTCACATCGACGATTGGCTTGCGACCGAACGTCCGTTCGCAGGCTTTCTTCACGGCGCGGGCCAGGACACGTTCGACCTCATCATCATCCATACGGCGGCGGCGTTTCATTTCGCTGATGGCGAGTTCAGCGGCTTCATCAACATCGATTAGGCTCTCATCAGCGGCGCTGCCATCTGGTTCTGAAAGTCCGCGCGCAGCCAGCAATGGTCCGTCAACGACATCGCCATCCTCATCAATCGCAATTGCGACACTGACATAGCCCCAATTTGCAAGTGCGCGGCGATCCCGAATACCTTCGCTTTCGGCAGGCACCAAGCGGCTGCCATCCAGATACAGACGCCCGTTCGGAACGTTATCGATGATTTGCGCTTCGCCCGGCGCAAGGCGGATCAAGTCGCCATTGCGCGGTGTGACGGCTTCACTGACCTGCAGGCTTTTGGCATAGGCGGCGTGCTCAACAATATGCCGACGCTCGCCGTGGACAGGGACCGAGATCTTCGGACGAACCCATTGATACATCCGCCGCAACTCATCGCGTGCCGGGTGGCCGGACACGTGGATTGGCCCTTCGGTCATCTTATCAGTGATGATCCGCACCCCTTTCTCGGCGAGGGCATTCTGCATGTCGAAAATGCCCTTCTCATTGCCAGGAATAACTCGGCTCGAGAAGATCACCGTGTCACCGTCGCCGAGGCTGATATGGCGATGATCATCGCGGGAAATACGCCCCAGCGCCGCACGCGCCTCGCCTTGTGACCCGGTGCAGAGGAAAAGAAGGTTGTCATCAGGCAGACTGCCCGCCTGGTCCTCACTGATCAAATCAGGGAGGTCTTTGATCACGCCCGTCGCCACTGCAGCATCGGTAATCTTGTGCATGCTGCGCCCAACGAGGCAAACGCTTCGCCCGGCTTCGCGTGCGGCTTCGATCACGCTTGCAACCCGCGCAACGTTAGAGGCAAATGTGGTCACCGCGACGCGGCCGGTTAGGCTGCTAATCAGTTTAATGAGGTTCTCCCGGACGACGCCTTCAGAGCCGCTCTCGCCCTCCACAAAGACATTCGTGCTATCGCAAACCATCGCCAGCACGCCCTCATCGCCGAGACGAGATAAGGCCTCAACATCCGTCGCGTCGCCAAGTTGAGGCGCGGGGTCGATTTTCCAATCGCCAGTATGAAGGATCGTGCCAAGCGGCGTTTCGAGCGCCAGAGCGTTCGGCTCAGGGATCGAATGGGTCAGCGTAATATAGCGCACCTTGAAGGGCCCAGCTTCGACTTCAGCGCCAAGCGGCAGGACATCGATGCTGGTCTTCTTCAGACCGCGCTCGATCAGCTTGGCTTGTGCCAAGTGTGCTGTGAACGGCGTGGCATAAATCGGCGCTTTGGTTTGCAAACGCGGCAGGATCAGACCAATTGCGCCGATATGGTCCTCATGAGCGTGCGTCAGGAAGATCGCGTCAATCTTATCGCCCTGGTCTTCCAGAAAAGCCGGATCTGGCGTGATGAGATCAATCCCGGGCGTATCGTCGCCCCCAAAGGTGACGCCGACATCAATCAGGATCCAGCGACGATCATGCGCCGGGCCATAGCCATACGCGTTCAGGTTCATGCCGATTTCCCCGCAGCCCCCGAGCGGCAGGAAGACAAGTTCTTCGTCGCTTTTATTGGTCATATGTCCCGTCAGTCTTTCTTGTTCCGGCGATAGACCTCAAGCAGGCCGACTTCCATCAAACTCTGATCAAAATGGTCAATCGTCTCGCTGGCGCCTTCAAATAGGGACGCGACACCGCCGGTTGCAATAACTTTGAGCGTGCCGGAATATTCTTCCTTCACGCGGTTCACGAGGCCATCAATCAAATCGACATAGCCCCAAAAGACGCCCGACTGCATCGCCGAGACCGTATCCTGGCCGATCACCTGAGGCGGCTTCTGGATCGCGATCCGTGGCAGCTGGGCGGCCGCATCGTGGAGGGCACGCATTGAGAGGTTGATCCCTGGGGAGATGATCCCGCCTTCAAAGCCGCCATCGGGGCCCACCACATCAAAGGTCGTCGCCGTCCCGCTATCAATCACCAGCTTTGGCCCCTGATAGAGGATATGGGCACCGATAGCCGCAACCAGGCGGTCAGCGCCAACTTGCTCAGGTCGGCGAATTCGGATCGGCACGCCGAGTTTGGTCTCAGGCTCCCCTACAAACATCGGCTCAGCGTCGAAATAACGCCGAGATAGATTGCGGAAATTGAACTTTGCCTGCGGTACAACCGATGAAATGATGCAGCCTGTAATCCGCGAAAGTTCGATACCTTCCATCCGCATCAACGTGCCGAGCCAGACCGCATAATCGTCCGCCGTCCGCGTCGCATCTGTGGCGCTGCGCCAGCTTGAGACCCAATCGGTTCCGCTATGTAGCGCGAAAACCGTGTTCGTATTGCCGACATCAATCACTAACAGCATCAGCTTACCCGTTTCACCAATTCAACATCACCCGCCCTTATGGTGTGCAGCGCGCCATCCGGCAAACGCAAGTTTAACCCACCATCCGGCGCCAGGCTCTCAAACACACCTTCGATCCGGTTTTGGAGCGGCCCGGCCTGTACGACCTGTCCGACCCCTTCAGCATATCGCATCCAGTCAGCAAGCAGCGCTTCAAAGTCTTGCCGCGCTTGCTCGATACGTCGGCTGAGTGCCGCGCGTAGGTCTTCGAGAACCATTTCTGGTGTGAGGCCGGCCGGTGCCCCCTCCTTGATCAGCGAACTTGTCTCTTGCCCAGTGCCCTCGGGCGCCGTTTGCACATTGATCCCGATGCCGAGTGCGATCCAAACTGTCCCATTAGTTTCGCCGGACTCCGTCAGGATCCCACACAGTTTACAGCCGCGCACCCGGACATCATTCGGCCATTTCAATGCAGCCTCAAGGCTCGGCACTGCACGCGTGCAAGCATCTCTCACCGCAAGCGCCGCAGCGAACGGAATCCGCGCGGCCATGGCGAGGCCGCCTGGCTCAGGAAAGAGCAATGTCGAGAACAGGTTCCCAACTGGCGATTCCCAAACGCGGCCTAACCTGCCCTTCCCGGCAGATTGAGATCGTGCGGCAATCCAAACGGGACTAAGCTCGCCGCGGCGGGCTCTACGTTTCGCCTCTTCGCTGGTGCTGTCTATGTCATCATACCAGTAAACTGGTGCGCGTTCGATCACGAGATCAAGCTCTCGGCCGCTGTGGCTGCAAGTTCGCTGAACGGGCTCACGAAGATTAGCAGCAAGACACTCACCAGAGCGGTGACATAGATGGTTGTCGTCACCCAGCCATCTACAGGCTCAAAGTCCGCCGCTTGATCATCAAACCACATGATTTTGACGATCCGCAGATAGTAGTACATCGCGATCACTGAGCTCAGAACCAGGATAATAATGAGCGGCATCAGGCCGGCATTCCAACCCGCTTCAAGCACAGCAAGTTTTCCGAGGAAACCGAAGGCCAGCGGGAAGCCTGAGACTGAGACCAGCAAGACTGTCAGGGCGGTCGCGAGACCTGGCTGACGCCGAATAAGACCTGCTAGCTCATCCGTATTCTCAACCATACCGCCTTCGCGGCGCATCGACAGAACGCCGCCAAACAGGCCAAGCGAAGCAATCACATAAGCCGTCATGAAGATGAGCAACGATCCTGCGCCATATTGAACACCGGCCGCGACGGCGACGAGCGCATAGCCCATATTGGCAATCGAAGAATATCCAAGCAGGCGCTTCAAATTGGTCTGAGGCAGTGCGCCGAAGGACCCGATCAGCATAGACAGCGCTGCGATGATCCCAATGATCATCTGCCAGTTATCAACGGCCATCGCTTGCGGGAAGGCCGTGAACATGATGATCGCAAAGACAACCATGCTCGCCATTTTTGGTGCGGTCGCAAAGAAGGTCACAACCGGGCTTGGGGAACCTTCATAGACGTCAGGGGTCCAAACGTGCATTGGCGCCGCTGAGACTTTGAAGGCGAGGCCTGTAATCATCAGCACCATGCCGAACATGAAGCCGAGCGAGGCATCTGCATCTGCTACGACTTCATAACTGGTGCTGCCGGAGAAACCGTAGACCAGCGAAATACCGTAGAGCAGAATACCGGATGCCAGGGCACCAAGGACAAAGTACTTAAGACCCGCTTCAGCTGAGCGCGGGCTGTCACGGTGGAACGCGGCAAGCACGTAAGACGACAGACTGAGTGTCTCCACCCCAAGATAAAGCGTCATGAAATTGGTCGACGACAAGATGATGCCCATACCGAGCGACGCAAAGATCACCAGCAGAGGATACTCATAACGCATTGTGTCATGTCGCTTCAGGAAGCCCTCGGCCATTAACAGTGAGATGCCGCCCGCAATAAAGCTCACCACTTTTGCGAAATTGGCAAAGCTCGTGGTTTCAACGAGGCCATCAAACGCGCGTCCGCCATCCCAATAATTACCAGCGAGTGCAGCAGCCGCAAACAGGACTACCGCCCCGAATTTGAACGAGATGCTATTAAAGCGGTCGCCCAAGATCGCGCCCACCGTCACGCCGACCAGTCCCGCCGCCGCGAGCAGCAGTTCCGGCGCCATCGTGTTCAAAATGGATTCAAAATCAAACATGAGCTCTACCCTCCCGCCATCTGAGCGAGGGCGTGAAGCGAGGATTCACGCGTAATATCGAAAATGAGGTTTGGCAGAATACCGAGCAAGATCGTGCCAATCGCCAGTGGGATCAGGCAGATCAACTCTTTCGTATTCACATCTTCAATCATTTCGAGGTCCGGATTGGTGATCTTTCCAAACACCGTTCGCCGGTACAGGGTCAGCATGTAGACGGCTGAGAAGATCACGCCGAGCGCTGCGCCTGCTGCGGCCCACGTGTTGGCTTGGAAAGCGCCGACCATGGTCAGGATTTCGCCGACAAAACCACTGGTGCCAGGCAGGCCGACATTCGCCATTGTGAACAGCATGAAGAAAGTCGCATAGACCGGCATCCGGTGGACGAGGCCGCCATAGGCCGAAATCTCTCTCGTATGCATCCGGTCATAGACCACGCCGACGATCAAGAAGAGGGCCCCAGAGATCAAGCCATGGCTGAGCATCTGGAAGATCGCGCCCTGCACGCCAATCTCGGTGAAAGAGAAGATGCCGAGCGTCACGAAGCCCATATGGGCGACCGATGAGTAAGCGATCAGTTTCTTCATATCTGTCTGTCGCCACGCCACGAGCGAGGCATAGACAATCGCGATCACGGAGACTGTGAACACGAACGGTTGGAAGAAAACGCTCGCATCCGGGAACATCGGCAAGTTGAAGCGCAAGAAGCCATAGCCGCCCATTTTCAGGAGCACAGCCGCCAGGATAACGGAGCCCGCGGTCGGGGCTTGCACGTGCGCGTCAGGGAGCCAGGTATGCACCGGCCACATGGGCAGTTTCACTGCAAAGGACGAGAAGAAAGCCAGCCAGAGCCAAATCTGTGCAGATTTCGCAAACTCAAACTGCTCAAGCACGACGATGTCAGAGGTTCCGGCGACCAGGTACATGTACACAACCGCCGCCAGCATGAAGAGCGAGCCGAGCAGCGTGTAGAGGAAGAATTTGAAGCTTGCATAGATCCGGTCAATGCCGCCCCAGACCCCGATCACAATGAACATTGGGATCAAGCCCGCCTCAAAGAAGACGTAGAAGACAACCAGATCGAGCGCGCAGAAGACGCCGATCATAAATGTCTCAAGCACCAAGAAGGCGACCGTGTATTCGGTTAGCCGGTGTTTGATAGAGCCGATGCTTGCAATCAACGCGATTGGTGTCAGCAACGTCGTTAGCAAAATGAGCAAGACCGACATGCCATCGACGCCCATCTTATATTTGATATTCGCGAACCAATCGACCTCTTCGACCAATTGATAACCGGTGCCCTGTGTATCAAAGCTCAGGAACATGACCAGCGAGACAACGAAGGTCGCGATGCTGAACAAAAGGCCCGCATACAGGACGCGGTCATCTTCACTGCCATCGGCGCGCACCTGTGTGCCTGTCAGCGATTTGATCAAAAGGATCAGGATCGCGCCCGCCAGCGGCGTAAACGTCACCGCAGAGAGAATTGGGAAATCCATTAGCCCGCGCCTCCGCTGCGCCAGAACAGTATTGCGCCAAAGACCAAGGCGGCCCCGATAATCACGAACGCATAATGATAGAGATAGCCGGTATGCATCGCCGATAGACGCCGCGAGCTCCAGCGCACGAGGGCGGCAACGCCATCTGGACCGATGCCGTCAACGACTTTCTTGTCACCGGATTTGAAGATGTCGCCGAGCCATGCTGACCCGCGCACCAGGGTCGCGTTGTAGAGCTCGTCAAAGTACCATTTGTTCGCGAACAGGCCGTGGAGCGGTCCGCCGCTGTCGGCGATACGTTTACCGACACCGCGATTGAACAGATAGGTAAAGGTCGCGATGACAAACCCGGTCACCGTAACAATGAGCGGCGCCCAGAACACCCATTCCGGCACATTGTACTTGTCCTTCAGAACCGTGTTCTCTTTCGCTGTGTAGATCGCGCCATCCCAGAACGCTTTGTAGTCGTGACCGACAAAAGCATCATAGAAATACCAACCGGCAAAGACGGCCCCGATGCTGAGAATGCCGAGCGGGATCAGCATGACCATTGGCGATTCATGCGGATCGCCGTGGTGGTGGTCGTCATGGGCATGATCCGCTCCGTGATCATCCTCATGCGCGTGCGCGTCGCCATGGTGCGCTTCGGCGCGTGGACCGTGGAACGTCATATAGATCAAGCGCCAGGAGTAGAAGCTGGTCAGTAGGGCTGCCAGAATCCCGAACCAGAAGGCCATCTGTGCGAACGGCACGCCTTTCATCCCGGCGGCGAAGGCTGTCTCGATAATCGCGTCTTTCGAGAAGAAGCCGGACAGACCCCAAACATGCGGCATACCGAGGCCGATAATCGCAATCGTCCCGATCATCATGGCGCCGTAAGTCAGCGGCATATATTTCGCGAAGCCGCCCATATTGCGCATGTCTTGCTCATGGTGCGCACCGTGAATAACGGAGCCCGCACCGAGGAAGAGCAGCGCTTTGAAGAAAGCGTGCGTAAACAGGTGGAACATCGCAGCTTCATAAGCGCCAATGCCCGCCGCGAAGAACATATAGCCGAGCTGCGAACAGGTTGAGTAAGCAATGACCCTCTTAATGTCGTTCTGCGCCATGCCGACGGTAGCAGCATAAAGCGCTGTTACAGCGCCGATCAAGGCGATCATGGATGCCGCAAATGGCGCGTATTCGTAAATCGGCGAGACCAAGCACACCAAGTAGACCCCGGCGGTCACCATGGTTGCAGCGTGGATCAGCGCCGAAACTGGCGTCGGACCTTCCATCGCATCCGGCAGCCAGACATGGAGGAAGAACTGGGCCGATTTCCCCATCGCGCCGATGAAGAGCAGGACACCGATTAATTCCAGTGCTGGGACGTTCCAACTCAAGAATGGGATGACGACATCGCGAATGCTTCCGGCTTCGGCAAAGGCAAGCGGAACGACTTCGGCATTCTCTTTGATCGCTGCCAAGACCGGACCGAACTCGACAGATCCAAACACTAAGAAGATCGCCATGATCCCGAGCGCGAGACCAAAGTCACCCACCCGGTTGGTCACAAAGGCTTTGATCGCCGCATCGTTTGGCGCTTTGTTCTGATACCAGAAGCCAATCAACAAGTAGGACGCAAGGCCCACACCTTCCCAGCCAAAGAAGAGCTGGATGAAGTTGTCTGCTGTGACCAGCATCAACATCGCGAAGGTAAACAGTGACAGATAAGCAAAGAAACGCGCTCTGTGCGGGTCTTCTGACATGTAGCCCCAGCTATACAGATGCACGAGGCCCGACACGCTGGTGATGACCGCCATCATAACGATCGACATTGCATCGACACGGATCGCCCAGTCGGCTTTGAAGCCGCCAACGTCCATCCATGTCATCAACTTGATGACGTGCTGCCCGACATAGCTCGCAGCTCCGCCTGTATCAGCGGCGAGCGCCGCATGTTCGACATGCCCAGCGCCGCCGGTGCCGGAGGCGTACATAAATAGCTGGTAGAGCGACAGAATTCCGGCAAGACCGACTGTGCCGGTCGTAATCACCATAGCACCGCGATCGCCGATAAAGCGCATCAACAGGCCTGCGACCAAAGCCGCAAGGCCTGGCCCCAGCACGATAAACTGGATGAACTGATCAGATAACATCGTGCCCCTACCCTTTCATCAGGTCGACGCTCTCGACCGCAATGTCTCCGCGATTGCGGAAGTAAACGACGAGAATAGCGAGCCCGACCGCGGCTTCAGCCGCAGCAACCGTCAGCACTAACATCGCAAAAATCTGCCCTGAAATGGTTCCGGAGAACACTGAGAACGCCACCAGGTTGATGTTCACGGACAGCAAGATCAGTTCAATCGCCATTAGAATGACGATGATGTTCTTACGGTTCACAAAGATCCCAACGACGCCAATCGTGAACAGGATCGCGGAAACGGTCAGGAAATGATTGATCGTCAATTCCATAATTAGATCCCCCGTCCTGGTTCAACCGCGACTTTCTCGATCGCATCTTCGCGGCGGCGCGAGGTCTGTTTGGCGATGTTCTGGCGCTTCACACCAGGACGCTCACGCAGCGTCAGAACAATCGCGCCGATCATTGCGACAAGGAGGATCAAGCCGGAGAGCTGGAACAGCAGGAAGTACTCAGTGTACATGACCTGCCCGATCGCCTCGGCATTTGTATCTGCGCCTGGTGACGCATCAAACGTCGCCGTGTTCGAGCCTTCGCGTGCAAAGCTTGCCAGCGCGATCTGTGCGATAAAGGCGATCCCGATCAGCGCAGCGAACGGCCAATATCGAAGCGTACCCTGTTTCAGCTCAACAAAGTCGACATCGAGCATCATCACAACGAATAAGAAGAGCACCGCAACGGCGCCGACATAGACGACGACCAGCAACATCGCGAGGAACTCCGCCCCGATCAGGACGAACAATCCTGCCGCGGTAAAGAATGTCAAAATCAGCCAAAGCACCGAATGCACCGGGTTCTTGGCCATAATCACAGCCAAAGCCGACACGGTCACAATGGCCGCGAATATATAGAAGGCGATCAGTTCCACGAGCTAAGCCCCAGTTCCCTTCCGGCGGTTACCCGCCCCTCATTAGCGGGCGCTACCGGTAAGGTGCGTCCAGTTCCAAATTCTTAGCGATGAGCCGCTCCCAGCGATCCCCATTCGCCAGCAGTTTCTCTTTATCGTAGTAAAGTTCTTCGCGCGTCTCGGTCGCGAACTCGAAATTCGGTCCCTCGACGATTGCATCTACGGGGCAAGCTTCCTGGCAGAAGCCGCAATAGATGCATTTGACCATGTCGATGTCATAGCGCGTGGTGCGCCGTGAGCCGTCTTCGCGCGGCTCCGCCTCAATCGTGATCGCTTGCGCTGGGCAGATCGCTTCGCAAAGCTTACACGCGATGCAGCGCTCTTCGCCGTTCGGATAGCGGCGGAGCGCATGCTCGCCGCGAAAGCGCGGGCTAAGCGGGTTCTTTTCGAACGGATAATTGACGGTGGCCTTACGGCGGAACATTTCGCTTAGGCCTAGGCCGAAGGCCGACAAGAAATCTGTCAGCATGGCGCCGCGGATGGTTTGGACGAGGCTCATTATAGGGCTCCCAGAAAAGCTGACGTCACCGCAATGTGACCGACCAGATACCAAGCCGGATAGATCACTTTAACGACAGGTCCTAAGACAAGGATGCTGGAAAAGATCATGCTTGAACTCCAGCGTAGACAACATACCCACCCACAATCACAACAGCAGCGAGCGCCGTTGGCAGAAAGATCTTCCAGCCCAGACGCATCAGCTGGTCATAGCGGTAGCGCGGGACAACCGCTTTCACGAGCGCGAATAGGAAGAAGAAGAAAACCAGCTTCGCCATGAACCAAGCCAGATGGCCGAGATTGACGATCCAAGCTGGGAACATGTTGACGAAATCAGCCCCCATTGGGATAGGCCCGTGCCACCCGCCGAGGAAGAGCAGCGCCATCATCGCACACATCAGAACGATGTTGAGATACTCACCGAACATGAAGAGCAAATATGGCGTCGCGGAGTATTCAACTTGGTAACCCGCCACGAGTTCCGATTCCGCTTCTGGCAGATCGAATGGCGGACGATTGGTTTCAGCCAAAGCTGAAACAAAGAACATGACGAATGCCACGACCATCACGGGTAGCATAAGGATGTGCTCGAATGTGAAGAGGTGCCAGGTGAAGAGGCCGCCATCCTGAGCGTTGACGATATCTGACAAGTTCATCGAGCCCGCGAGTAGGATCACGGTGATGATGATCAGGCCGATCGAGACTTCATAAGAGACCATTTGCGCAGCGCTTCGCAGCGAGCCCAGGAAGGGATATTTTGAGTTCGAGGCCCAACCGCCCATGATGATGCCATAGACGCCAAGTGACGAAATCGCGAACAGGTACAAGATCCCGACATTCAGATCAGAGATCACCCAACCCGGCGCAACTGGAATCGCAGCCCAAGCCGCAAAGGCCAAAGTCAGCGTCAAAATCGGAGCGAGCAAGAAAACAGTCTTGTTGGCACCTGCAGGAATAATGATTTCCTTCAGCAGGAATTTCCCGAAATCTGAGAAACTCTGCATCAAGCCAAACGGCCCAACGACGTTGGGTCCTTTTCGCATCATCACCGCCGCCCAGACCTTCCGGTCCAGCAAGAGCAAGAACGCGATCGACAGCGACAAAACAAGCGTGAACAAGCCGATTTGGCCGAGCACCAAAAGCCAACCCGTTAGAGCGCCATATTGTTCGATCAAACCACTCATCGCGCCGCCCTACTCCGCTGCCACTGGGGTTTCAAGACCCTGTTTCTGTAGAGAACACTCCGCCATTGTTTTCGATGCCCGTGCAATCGGGTTCGTCATGTAGAAATCACCAATGGCTGCGGTGAATGGCGCGCCGCCAAGACTGCTACCGCCCGCTGAAATTTTTTCTTTCAGCGCCTCGGCGCCTTCATGGCCTGGTGCATATCCGAGACCCGCAAAAACAGGATTTGCTTCTCGCAGAGCCGCCCGCAACTCATCCGCCGAATCGTAAGGCAGTTTCTTACCAACCACATCAGATAGCGCCCGCAGGATCGCCCAACCTTCGCGCGCTTCGCCCTTAGGCTGCACAGCACGGCGAGTCATCTGGACCCGGCCCTCAGTATTCACATAAGTCGCCGCCATTTCAGTGTAGGCTGCAGCGGGCAGGATGATATCCGCCTTGCTCGCACCGGCGTCACCGTGGCTTCCTATATAAATGATCTTAGCATTGCCGGTTTTAGATAGATCGACTTCGTCTGCTCCGAGCAAGACAATCGCATCCATACCGCCGCTGAGGATGCTCGCCGTATTCGCGCCGCCTTCACCTGGCACAAAGCCTGTATCGAGCGCGCCGACGCGGCCCGCCGCAGTGTGGAGCACACCGAAGCCTGCCCAGTCTTCCTTGATCGCGCCGATGCTGTGCGCCGCGTCATTGGCCGCCGCGAGAATGGCATTCCCATCTTCACGAACCAATGCGTTTTCGCCGACAACAACCATAGGCTTCTCAAAGCCTGACTGTTTCGCGATCTCAGCGATCGCAGACGGATCGGACCCGAGATGAGTATAATCGTAAGTCAGATCAGACGCTTCGCCGATAACGAAGACTTTAAGCTCGTTCCAGAGCCAAGCCTTACGAATTCTTGCATTCCAAACCGCTGCTTCGACGCGCGGATTGGTGCCAACTAGGAAAATAGCGTCTGCGTCTTCGACAGCTGCGAGCGGCGCGTTCATCAAATAGTGCTCCCGCACACCTGATGTCCCGTACGCAGAACCTGCTGGGCGGCAATCTGTGTTTTGAACGCCCATCGCGCGCGCGAGATCTAGCGCGGCTTTCGCTTGCTCAACTTCGATCAAATCACCAGCGACAAAGCCGATCTTTTCTGGCGCGACAGACAGCGCATCTTTCGCCGCCTCAAACGCCTCGCCCCAATTGACAGGGGTCAGCTTCCCATCACGGCGAACGTATGGCCGGTCGAGCCGCTGGCGCGCTAAGCCATCCCAGATGAAACGAGATTTGTCAGATAGCCATTCTTCATTCACCGCTTCATTGATCACCGGCATGATACGCATCACGGCGTCGCCCTTGGCGTCCACGCGGATGTTCGCGCCCATCGCGTCCATGATGTCGACGCTCTCGGTTTTACGCAGCTCCCAAGGGCGTGCATTGTAAGCGTAGGGCTTCGATGTCAAAGCACCGACCGGGCAAAGGTCGATCACGTTGCCAGAAAGCTCTGAGGTGAGGCTTTCTTCCAGATAGGTCGTGATCTCAGCGCCTTCACCGCGCGAAATCATGCCGATCTCTTCGACGCCAGCCACCTCAGCTGCGAAGCGAACGCAGCGGGTGCACTGAATGCAGCGGGTCATGATCGTCTTGACCAGCGGCCCCATATTCTTGTCTTCGACCGCGCGCTTGTTCAACTCATAACGGCTATCAGCGCGGCCATAAGCAACGGCTTGGTCTTGCAAATCACACTCACCGCCCTGGTCGCAAATCGGACAATCCAGCGGGTGGTTGATAAGCAGAAACTCCATCACGCCATTGCGGGCTTTTTCAACATAATCGCCTTTGGTGGAGATGTTTGGCGGCGTCCCGTCCGGGTTCATCCGCATATCGCCAACCGTCTGCGCACAAGACGCAATCGGTTTCGGAGCGCCGTGCCACTGCACCAGACACATCCGGCAGTTCCCAGCCACGGACAGACGCTCGTGATAACAGAAACGCGGGATCTCAGCGCCCGCTTCCTCACACGCCTGCATCAGCGTGTAAGAGCGCGGTACTTCAATTTCTTCGCCATCAATATTCAGTTTGAAAAGATCGTCGGACATTTATAAGTTCTCGCCCTTATTTTGCGACAAACGTTGTAAGATCTGATCACGCCCAACAACCGCTTCGTCACCCAAAAAAATCTTAGCTTCGGCGTCACTACTTAACGAAAATTCAAGCAGATACTTTTGCCGTGATTCACGCAACTCCTGAGGTGCAACACCACCTGATTTTTCGCAGATTTTTTGCAAAGAAGGAGAATGCGAGAATGTGTTTTCGTCGGTTGCTAATTGAAAAAACATCTCATCTAGACTTTGTAAGCTGTCGCCCAAAAGTGGTTTCGCATCATCAGGGGTTAGCCTCGACCACATCGAAAAACCAGCCGGACTTACGCGGCCAAAATCGTCAATCGTCGCCGGTTTCAAATCAATTTCCGAATAATTAGGGGAGTGGGAGAAGCTGTCTTGGTAGCTGGCTGCGTTCTGACATTGAAGCCGTTCCCAGCGAAGCCTCAAAGCTCCCAGCATCCAAAATTTAACAGCGGCCTCAGGTTCATAACGAGCAATCAAATCGGTCGTCGCAAGCAAGCAAGAGCCTGGTAAAACTGACCGAAGCGAAGTCAGATACTGTGCGGCATCTTTATCTGTTTTAATATCTGGATTTGATGCTGAGAAACTTATCCAGCCGCACGGAAATGTGGGATCAATACGCCGATTAGAACTGTAGTGGGTTGATTTGATCCGAATATCAGTTCGCAAGCCCTTTGGCGTTGATGCCGCTTTAATCCATGCCGACGAGGAGTCGCTAAAATCCAGGCGTTCTTTGTTCGAAACACCGGACTGATCAGCATATGCAGCTGCCATAGCGCCCATGAGCAATGCGGCACCAGGATTTATGAGAACCATCTTATCTTGACCGACGCGGATGGCTTCGATCTGCTTGGCGTCGATACATGGGTGTGCAGCGCTGACACAAACGCCGTCGGAGAATACAAATAGAAAGGGGCCCAAATAGCTCTCACCCTTATCGGTTGTGATGTCGGCGTACGCCAAGCTTTGGGTAGACAACCGATCCAGTGTGGTTTGATCGGGATTTTTGTAAGTGTAAATCTCCCGATCGACGCCTACACAGGCGGCGCACAACAGCGTCATCAAAATTAAGAGGCGGGCAAATCCCAGCATATCTCCCTACTCCGCCGCCACAGTGTGGCCCTGCACGAGCGCGCGTGGGGCGCGGTACTGCGTGATCCGGTCTTCGATTTCGTGGCGGAAATGGCGAATGAGGCCTTGAACAGGCCAGGCCGCCGCATCCCCGAGCGCACAAATGGTGTGGCCTTCGACTTGTTTCGAAACATCGAGCAATTTGTCGATGTCATCATGGTGGGCTTCGCCTTTGACCATCTGCTCAAGCACGCGCCACATCCAGCCGGTGCCTTCCCGGCACGGCGTGCACTGCCCGCAGCTTTCATGCTTATAGAAATAAGCAATCCGCGCGATCGCCTGGATCAGGTCCGTTGACTTGTCCATGACAATGACGGCCGCCGTTCCGAGGCCTGATTGGAGATCGCGCAGCGTGTCGAAATCCATGTGCGCGTCGATGATCTGCTCGGCTGGCACCATCGGCACGGACGACCCACCCGGGATCACCGCTTTCAGATTGTCCCAACCGCCGCGAATACCGCCGCAATGGGTGTCGATGAGATCCCGGAACGTGATCGACATCTCTTCTTCGATATTGCACGGCTTGTTTACGTGGCCCGAGACACAGAACAGTTTGGTGCCTGTATTGTTGGGACGCCCAAAACCCGCAAACCAGCTCGCGCCGCGCCGCAAAATCGTCGGCACGACAGCGATGGACTCAACATTGTTCACCGTCGTTGGGCAGCCATACAGACCAGCATTCGCAGGGAATGGAGGCTTCAAACGTGGCTGACCCTTTTTGCCTTCAAGGCTTTCCAGGAGCGCGGTTTCTTCGCCACAAATGTAAGCGCCAGCGCCATGGTGGACGTAGAGATCAAAATCCCAGCCATTCACATTGTCTTTGCCGATCAGCTTGGCCTCATAAGCCTCTTTAACCGCCTTCTCGAGTGCTTCGCGTTCCGCGATATACTCACCGCGCAGATAGACATAGCATTCATGGGCACGCATCGCGCGGCTCGCCACCATGCATCCCTCAATGAGAAGGTGCGGATCGTGGCGCATAATCTCGCGGTCTTTACAGGTCCCTGGCTCAGATTCATCGGCGTTTACAACGAGATAGTGCGGACGCTCGCCAACAGATTTCGGCATGAAAGTCCACTTAAGGCCGGTCGGGAAGCCCGCACCGCCGCGTCCACGTAGGCCGCTTTCCTTGATCTGATTGCAAAGCCATTCTGGTTCTTGCGCGAGCATGTCTCGCGTCAGATGCCAGGCCCCGCGCTGTTTCGCGCCTTCTAAGCCGGGATCATGCTCACCATAGAGATTTGTGAAGATACGATCTTTATCCTGAAGCATTGTTTTGCTCCTTAAGTTCGCGGACGGCCGATAGGATCAAAGGTGCGCTTACGATAGCGCCCGCGACCAGTGCCCCGATAATCCAGAACACTTGACCTGTAGTGAAAAACAACGCCGCACCGACAATCACGAAAATCGAGTCGAGACCAAGGGCGAGCATCAATTTCTTCCGAGGGTCAGGCTTTTCAGCGAGCGCCATCATGCCTCTCCCTCATCTTTAGAGGACTCAACCTCACCCGCATCGACGCGTTTTGAGAAATCTGTCTCTTCGCCTTCGGCCAGCGTTTTGGCTTGCGCGATCCAGTCTTCCCGTTCGATACGGCCTGGGAAGGACATGAAATCCTCAACCCAATCGACATTTTCAGGCGTCCAGGCGGCGATTTGGCTGAACTTGTAGATACCAAGCTCGTTCAAGGCTTTTTCGTTGACCGGGCCAATGCCTTTGATGCGTTTGAGGTCATCTTCCTCACCGGCCGCCACTTCGACGACTTCTGGCTTATCTTCCGCCTTTGGCGCAGGTTTGGAATCCTTGATCAGCGTCGTTTTCTTCTCAGGTGCAGGCTCCGGCTGTGGTGCTGGCTCTGGCTCGGCGGCAGGCGCAGCGCTCGGCAAGTTTGGCAGCTCGGAAAGCTTGTTCCGCGATCCGTCAAACAAATCAGCCTCGGTCAGGCTGGTCAGCCCGCCTTGCGGGGCAGAATTCAAACGATCTACAAACGGGCCTGGTTCAACATCAGCACCATTGGCCAGCTTATCGAGGATTTCGCCAAAACTCTCTGGCGTCAGGTCTTCATAATAATAGTCATTGATCTGCGCCATCGGCGCGTTCACGCAGGCGCCAAGGCATTCGACCTCTTCCCAACTGAGACGGCCATCATCGGTCACATGCATCGGCTTGCCAATTTTCTTCGCGCAAACCTCTTTCAGATCATTTGCCCCGCGAAGCATGCACGGGGTCGTGCCACACAGTTGGATATGGTGCTTTCCAACAGGCTGAAGGCGGAACATCGTGTAGAAGGTCGCAACTTCGTAGACCCGAATATAAGGCATCTCGAGCCGGTCTGCGACTTCCCGCATGGCCGGTTCAGATAACCAGCCCGCGTTGTCCTTCTGCGCCAGCCATAGCAGTGGGATTACCGCGGACCGCTTTTTGTCCTCTGGGTATTTCCCCAGCCAGAACGCGATGGTCGGCTCGGTTTCCGGTTTAAAGGCGAAACTGTCGCCACCGGCTTCAAGATCAAATCGTCTCAGCGCCATTACGCTGTCTCCCCGGTCGGCAAGACCACGCGGCCTGCCTCGTCAAACTTCCAGAATGGGTTGAATGCGACTTCCCAGGCATTGCCTTCAGGATCCGCGAAATAGCCAGAATATCCGCCCCAAAAGGCTTTGTGGGGCGGTGTTGTGATCTCCACGCCAGCCTCTTTCAGCCGTGCAAAGATACCATCGACTTCTTCGATCGAGCGCGCGTTATAAGCCAGAGCGATATTGCGAAAACCTTCTGCCGGGCGAGGCGCTTGTCCTGCATCATCAGCAAGTTTGTCAGCTTCCCAAAGTCCCAAAATGAAGCCGCCCATATCGAACATGCTCATGCCTTCAGGACCGACATTCTTGAAGCCGATCACGTCTTCATAAAAGGCCGTCATGGCCGCGCGGTCGTTCACGCCGAGCGTTATGATTGAGAGGCGATGCTCTGGAAACACACTCATCAGACCTGGCCCTCTAAAGCAATGAACGCGACGACCAAGGCGCCGACGCCTGCAAGAATGTGCGGCATCACCGCAGTCTTGGCGCGCGCATAGGTGGCCGCATCAAAAAACGCGACCCCCGCCAGCCCCATAAAGACAAACGCGACTTGCTGCAGCGTTCCGGTAATCGCAACGCCGACGGCAACCAGGACCATAAAGAAATACCGTCCTGCCATAATCGTTGGCAGGCTTTCGGCCCGGTGCTTCGTCATGGCCAAGCCGCGTGACGGGGCAATTGCAAACACAACACCGAGCAGCACCAGAAAAGCGCCGGTCACATAAGCCAGATAAATAGCGGAAGAGGCTGGGATTGGCAGCACTAGCGGTCCACCTCGCCAAACACGATGTCGAGCGAGCCGAGGATCGCTGACGTGTCGGCCAATTGGTGGCCCTTACACATGTGATCCATCGCTTGCAGGTGCGCGAAACTCGGCGCACGAAGCTTCACGCGATAAGGGCGGTTAGACCCATCTGACACGAGATAGACGCCAAACTCTCCGGCCGGAGCTTCGACCGCGGCGTAGACTTCGCCTTCAGGAACGTGGAAGCCCTCGGTATACAGTTTAAAGTGATGGATCAGCGCTTCCATGCTGTTCTTCATCTCGGCACGGCGCGGCGGCGAGACTTTCGTGCCCTTCGCCAGAACAGGGCCTTTCGGCATGTTCTCAATGCACCATTTCATGATGTCGCAAGACACCAGCATCTCTTCCATACGCACGACATAGCGATCATAATTATCGCCATTCTTGCCGATCACGACCGGGAAGACCGAAGACGGAATCTCTGAATAGATCTCGTAAGGCTGACTGCGACGAAGGTCCCAAGCGAGCCCAGAACCACGCACCATTGGCCCAGAGAAGCCGAACTGCATGATCGTCTTCTCATCAACAACGCCAATATCAACATTGCGCTGTTTGAAGATGCGGTTCTCAGTGATCAGGCTTTCCAGACGATGCATAATGGCCGGAAATTCTTCACACCAGGTCATGATATCGTCGATCAGATCCTGTGGCAGGTCTTGGTGAACGCCGCCTGGGCGGAAATATGCGGCGTGCAAGCGCGCCCCGCAGGCCCGCTCGTAGAAGCCCATCAGCTTCTCGCGCTCTTCAAATGCCCAAGTAATCGGGGTCAGCGCACCGACATCGAGAATGAAGGTCCCGATATTCAGCAAATGCTCGAGGATCCGGCCGATCTCACAATAGAGCACGCGAATGAAGCTGCCCCGCCGCGGCACATCGAGGCCAATCAGTTTCTCAATCGCCAGACACCAGGCATGCTCCTGATTCATCGGCGCAGAATAGTGCAGGCGATCGAAGTAAGGCAGGCCCTGAAGATAAGTCTTATACTCAAGCAGCTTTTCGGTGCCGCGATGCAGCAAGCCAATATGGCAATCGATCCGATCGACCAATTCACCATCAAGGTCCATCACCATCCGCAACACACCATGCGCCGCTGGATGTTGAGGCCCGAAGTTCAGCGTAAAGGTACGATCTTCCTCAGGGACAGATTTCATATCATCAGCCATTTCCCTGCTCCAACGCATAAATCTGTTCACACCTAACGAACAATCGGCCTGTGGCAGCAGCCAAATCTTCGGCTTGTTGCTTACCGTTTTCACCATGGCGATTGATAGATGATTCCATCGAACTCCTAGCAAAAGTTGCGACCTGCTCATTAGCAGCGCGTATCGCCTCTTCTTGCGTTACTTCGTACGCAGAGACGTAGCGCCCGAGCCAATATTCGTATTGCAGAGTTAGTCGGTCCATCATTTGGGGGGCTTCCGAACCGAGTGTCTCTTGAAGATATCCTGAAACGCCAGCGCAGTCCGCTGAAACCCTATCGGGGACTGAAACCGCAGCGTTGGGCTGCTGGCCAGCAGCATTAACGGCGAGACCAGCCGCGCACATAAGCAATAGGGCAAGTTTTGGCACTAAGCGCCCTCCTCTTCGGTGGTCGCTTTTTCATCACCTGGGATTTCGGAGGTCATGCCTTCCCAAGGCGAGAGGAAATCGAAGTTGCGGTATTCTTGGGTCAGCTGCACCGGCTCGTGCACGATACGCTTTTCGAGATCGTCATACCGAACCTCGGTGAAGCCCGTGAGCGGGAAGTCCTTGCGCAACGGGTAACCCTCAAAGCCATAATCAGTCAGAATTCGACGCATGTCCGGGTGGCCTGAGAAGACCACGCCATACATATCGAAGGCTTCGCGCTCGAACCAGTCGGCGCCGCGATGCAGCTCAACGATGCTCGGCACCGGCGTATCTTCATCGGTGGAGATCTTCACGCGCATGCGCTGGTTCAGGCGCATGGACAGCAAATGGTACACGACTTCGAAGCGCTGGCTGCGCTCCGGATAATCGACGCCGCAAATATCGACGACCATTTCGAACATGCACATTGAGTCGCGCTTTAAGAAGTCGAGCAAGGCAACGATCTGGTCGCGCTCGGCATAGAGATTCAGCTCGCCTACGCGAACGTCGAATTTACGCACCGCATCCGGCATCTTGCTGGCGATGTGTTCGCCTAGCTCAGTCAGCGCTTCAGTTGGATCTACCATGTTCAACGCCCTCTAGCGATCAATCGAGCCTTCACGGCGGATCTTTTTCTGAAGCTGCAACAGACCATAAACCAGCGCCTCTGCTGTTGGCGGGCAGCCTGGAATATAGATATCGACCGGCACGATCCGATCGCAGCCGCGCACGACGCTATAGCTATAGTGATAATAGCCGCCGCCATTCGCGCAGGACCCCATAGAGATCACGTAACGCGGCTCTGGCATTTGATCGTAAACCTTACGAAGCGCTGGCGCCATTTTATTGGTCAGCGTGCCGGCAACAATCATCACGTCAGACTGGCGCGGCGACCCTCGCGGCGCCATGCCGAAACGCTCAAGATCGTAACGCGGATTACCCGCCTGCATCATTTCAATTGCGCAACAGGCCAGACCAAATGTCATCCACATCAGCGACCCGGTTCGGGCCCAGGTGATAAGGTCGTCGGCTTTGGCGGTGAAGAAGCCTTTATCTGCGAGCTCGTCAGACAGACCCGCATAAAACGGATCGTCTTGGCGAACATCGAAGCCGCCCTCGACCCCTGCTCGGCCGCTGCTTAGCGCATATGGTTTGAATTCCCCTGACATTTCTCGAGAACTCCTAGTGCCACTCGAGCGCGCCGCGGCGCCACTCGTAAATGAAGCCAATCGTCAGCACGCCCAGAAAGATCACCATCGACCAGAACCCAAAGACGCCAATCGCCCCGAGGCTCACAGCCCATGGGAAGAGGAAAGCGACTTCGAGGTCGAAAATGATGAACAGGATTGCGACGAGATAAAAGCGTACATCAAACTTCATACGCGCATCATCAAACGCGTTGAACCCGCACTCATAAGCTGAGTTTTTCTCCGGATCCGGATTGCTTGGCGCCAGAATCGCGTTGCCGACAATAAATAAAAGCGACATCGCCAACCCGATTCCGAGGAACAGGATGACCGGCATATAGTCTAATGCCAGGCGTTCAACTTCAGACATTTCGCGCACCTTCCCAGTGAGTGTGGCGGACAATTATTTGCGTCCGGATAAGACGCTTTTTCGACCAGCGCAACATAGACTCGCTGCTTTATCCTATCCTTTTTCAGCGGCATTTCTGCCCTCTTCTGATGCGACTAGGCGTCACGTCGCTGAGAACGATTTGCAACTGCGATCTAGCCACCCCTAACAGCGCTTTGAAACACGAGAGAAAATGGATCTTATGAACTTGTGTGGCTCGCTCGCTAAAGCACTAAGACCTCGATATTGAGACACTGGGATAAGTTACCCTGCTCGACAACAGGCCCAGTCACGACCTAAGTTAGCACCTGCAACATAATCTCTAGTCTGCTACGGTAGCGACTAAGACGACATGGGGTCTAACGAGTGAAACCGAACGAACACATTCAATCCGCCTCCAGCATTCCCGTCTTCGCAAACTCGGAATCTGGGAATTTGGATTTTTGGGTCGCGGCTTGCGGAAGTATGTTTGGTGTAAACCCGGTCAACAAAGCAGATGCGAACGAGAAATATAGCGCAGATGCGTGGCACGTAGCGCCAATCACCGTGATTCGATCACAGTATTGCAGCATGGTGAACCACCATGCGAGGTGGCACGTGGAAGAATTAGGGAATCAAATACACGTCCACAGGTACACGCGAGGTTTCGCCTCTGTTGATACCGCCGGAACCGCAATCGAATGCCAACCGAGAGACATCACGCTCTTAGATTTTTCGCACCCATTTTCGTCTTTGCACAAAGACAATGTTTGCGAAGGCATCTTTCTGCCGCATGAAGCGATCAACTATCAACCTTCCGATGCAATTCATTCGCCCATCTACAGTGAGGATAGCACCATCGGGCGCTTACTGGCGCGCGAGATGGATTATCTCTTCAGCACCCTGGAAGGCGGCGCGGCGTCAATGAACCCGATTGATGTGAAGCGCTTTCTTGGTTGCGTAGAGTACGCCATGTCGCCTCAAACCGCGAATATGAGCGCGAGAGCACAGGCAAGGGAAAGCCTTAAACGCGCAATTCAAGGTTTTATTGAAGCCAATTTGGAGCTTCCAGATCTCAGCGTCTCCCTCATTTTGCGGAACTTCGGTGCGTCCCGCGCCTCTCTTTATCGCATGTTTGAGAGAGAAGACGGCGTAAGAAACTATATCAGCCGGCGACGCCTGCACCGGGCCGTAACCGATCTAGCGCTTACCCCTCATGTGCATGGCAAAATTCACCAGACATCTGAGCGCTGGGGCTTCTCTTCAGGCGCAAACTTCAACCGCATGGTCAAAAGGGAATTTGGGGTCACCCCGGGCGAATTATTTAAGATGCAGATCGCTGATAAAATCGATCCTCACCTGCTCTCCCCGCTTCATCGCCTGATGCGCGAAGCCGCTCAAAGGACACCAATCGCAGCTTAGTCAACTCAAGCTCCCCCAGGCTAAACTGCTCGCCTGGCCCGAGCTTGGTGCGGATGGAGGGACTTGAACCCCCACGCCTCGCGGCGCCAGAACCTAAATCTGGTGCGTCTACCAATTTCGCCACATCCGCATCAGTAGAACGGGGCATGTAGCGGGCGATTTCCACCACCTCAACCCCTGCTCCTGCATTTCTCTGCAAAAGGTCATACAGACAGCGTGGACACAAATGCTCCCCTGCCCTATAGAGCGCCGTTTCAGATCACAAAACGCCAATCATGGCGCGGGTTTTAGCTGAATTTGGCCAACCCGACCCGCAACAAGGAATAACCAGTATGGAAAGCGTTGAGACCATTGATGGGTTGAGCCGCACTTATAAGGTCAACGTCCCTAAAGCTGACCTGCAGAAGCGCTTTGACGAGCGGATTGAAGAGATCCGCCCACAAATGAACCTGAAGGGCTTCCGCCCTGGCAAGGTTCCAGCCTCTCACGTCAAAAAGATGTTCGGCAAGGACATTATGGGCGAAGTGGTCCAGGCTCTGGTTCAGGAAACCAGCCAAAAAACCATCGAGGACGCCGATGTTCGTCCTGCCGGGCAGCCGGAAATGAAGATGGAAAGCGACATGGAGAAGGTTCTCTCGGGCGACGAAGATCTCGCTTATGAGATGAATGTCGACGTGATGCCCGAGTTTGAGCCGATCGACGTAAAGAAAGTTTCTGTCACGCGCCCTGTCGCCGATATCACAGATGAAGAAGTCGACGCACGCCTGACCCAAATCGCTGAGGCAAACCCAAAGTTTGATAAGCGCGCCAAAACCGCGAAAGCCCGCAAAGACGACGCGGTTGTGATTGATTTCCTCGGTAAGCTGGATGGCGAACCGTTTGAAGGCGGCGCTGCGGAAGAGCACACGCTAGTGCTCGGCTCGAACAGCTTCATCCCTGGCTTTGAAGACCAATTGATTGGCGTCAAAGCTGGCGACGAAAAAGACGTGAACGTGACCTTCCCTGAAAACTATCAGGCCCCCAATCTGGCCGGCCAGGACGCGGTGTTTGAAGTGAAAGTGCACGAAGTGCGCGCGCCAAAGACGCCTGACATCGACGATGAGTTCGCCAAAGGTCTTGGCCTCGAAGATCTCGCCAAGCTTAAAGAGCTGGTCAACGAGCAGATCCAGAACGAGTTCACAGGCGCGTCACGCGCGAAAGCGAAGCGTAACCTGCTCGACATCCTGGATGAGAAGCACGATTTCGATCTTCCACCAAAAATGGTCGATCAGGAATTCAACCAAATCTGGCAACAGCTGCAGGCTGAAATGGATGCTGGTCGCACTGCTGAAGAAGACAAAGGCAAGTCTGAAGACGATCTGAAAGAAGAGTATCGGACAATCGCTGAGCGCCGCGTGCGCCTTGGCCTCGTACTCGCCGAAATCGGCCGCGTCGCCGAAATCCAGATCTCTGAGCAGGAAGTTCAGCAGGCTCTGATCAACGAAGCCCGGAACTTCCCTGGCCAAGAGCGTCAGGTCATCGAATTCTTCCAGAAAGATCCAAACGCGATGGCTCAGCTTCGCGCGCCAATCTATGAGGAAAAAGTGGTCGACCACATCCTCGAAGTGGCGAAGGTCAAAGACGAGACCGTGTCGAAAGAAGACCTATTGAAAGAAGACGACGAATAAGCGTTCTGCTTTCAAATCGATTTGTGAAAGCCCGCTCCAATGAGCGGGCTTTTGTTTAGGTTCGCGAGATCAAGGCTCGCCCAAGACACCGGCGGAGAAATCCACCCCACCGCCAGCCTCTGGCAAGTCAGGCGGCACGGCGATTGGCGCGACGATGAAAGGCGTTTCCGGATCGACCACAATATCGACTTCGATGGGATGACCTGAAACCGTGGTCCGCGCGGTATATTCACCTGGGTCCACACTCTCAAAGCCATACTGACCAAACGCCGCTGAGTGAATGTTGAGTGGCTCACCGCCCGCTTTGGGGATCAGACTGATCCATTGCCCTTCAAGACGGCGTTCGCCCGGATCAACCTCGCCATTGGCATTGTCGTCAATGAAAATTGCTCCGCGCACCTGTCCCGATAAAATCAGGGGGATCTCGACATCGGTCCGGCGGCCGCTTCCAACAGTCACCCGAGGCTGGGCGTCTTCCGGCACGAGATAGCCGAGCGGCAAACTTTCACGACTGACCGTCACACGGTAGAGGCCTTGGCGAATGTTCTGGATGGTAAAGTAGCCATCCGAGGTCGTATTGAGGCCCATACGCGTTCCGATGAGTTTCACTCGAACGCCTGGGATCCCCGGTTCATCTTCTTGGCGAATGCCGTCGCGATTTCGATCAAGGAATACGCGGCCATTCAAAACACCGCGTCCTTCGTCGGGGAGACGGCTGGCTCGCGGCGGATTGAATCGTACCGCGCCGCGAACCCCGAGCGAGAGGTCCGAGCGTCCCTGAAAGTCATCGGTATAGACCGCGGTAATCTGCGCATTCTTGGTGACTTGATAGCGCGCCTCGACCGAACCCAGGAACCGCGTGGTCTGAGCATTCTCGTCATCAGCGGTGAAGTCAGCGAAAGACGAAAAGCGCGATTGAACATTTAGGCGCGGACCAAAAGCTCGCCCCGAATCCGCTATCGCCGAGGCGCCAGCATAGGTCCGGGTCTTGTCGCCATCCCAATTCACCGATGCATTCGGAACGAGTCGCACGCTCGCCCCTTTGCCAAGCGCGCGCGTGATCGGTTTGGCTTGCGCCGTCGCGACGAATTGCTGGGTATCGGCGGCTGCATCCGACTTGGAGTAGGCATAAGACGCGGTGATTGAGCCATAATCAAAGCGCTGCAATGCACGCAGACGCAAAGAGCTGGTCGAGGATCCCTCCTCTGATCCGCTATCGCTGCTCCGCAAGGCGACGGCTGACACGAGTGGCCCTGCCTCTCCAATTTGCGTATTTGCTGCGAGGCTAAGCGTGGTCGCGGTTTTACTATCATCACCGCCTTCATGGCGAACCGTTCCGCGCGCACTCAGGGCCAAGCGATGAAACGCACCTTTGGTCTCTTTCGCGCGCCAGGTGCTGGCAAGCGCGACATTGGTTCGGGCTCCGTTCCGTTGATCGAAGACCGCCTGAAACGCCGGACGGTTTGCCCCGGACGCAAACTTCTGACCTTCATAGCCCCCAGACGCCGTCAGGCCCAATTGCGCATTGATGGCATAGTTGAGCGAGCCGCGCACTTGCAGGTCTGCCCCGCTTTCATCGCCTGTGAACACGCCAATATCGCCAGCCACAAAAGCTGATTGGAGACCTTTGTCACGCTGATCAAAGTAGAATGATTTCTGCCCGTTCGCGACGACAGCGCCGCGCTCGCCATCTTCAGACAGGGCGGCAGAAACGCCGATATCGCGCGTTTGATCTCTTGAGATCAATCGGCCACCGACGGCGAGCCCACCAAATTCTGGCACCGACACTGTATCGCTATCGGCGCTTGCACCTGTCAGCGGCAATCCAGCAGCCAATGCGAGCACCGACCCGCTCTCGCGCTGTTTACGCCAAGCTGCGCCGCGTATCCGGTTCCCGCCAACTCCTGACAGTTCGCGCAGGCCAGAGTTGTAGTCACCAATTGTCGCGCTCCACCCCTCAAGCGATGCAATATCGAGCGACGCCCAACCCGGTTGCTTTGCGGCCAAATTCTCAAGACCGCCCGCCGTCTCAACCTGGGTGCGGAAATTATACTTGCTCCAGTGGCCGGAGGTTTCAACACGAACAGGACCGCGGTCACTGATTTGGTAGGTCAGCTGCTCAAGCGTAAAGGGCGTGCTTTCTGCCTCTTCGGCGATGTCGGCTCCGGGAAGCTCGGCGCTGTTCAAGCGGGAATCGAGGCTCACTTCGACGCGATTGGTGAGAGGCACTAATTTAATATGGGTACCCGTCAGGCTCTCCACCGCGCTGAATGGCAGGATGAGCTGCTCGCGATCTGCGAGCTCCATATCCAGAGCCACGCCGCGCGGCGTCGTGTTGACTGAAACAAGGCCCGTGGCCAGCTCTAAGCTGATCGTTGCTTGGTCTTGCTGGCGTTGCACGGTGACTGTTCCATTCTCGACGGACAGATCGTGCCCCAGTGCGTCGACGATGGGCCTTAACGGCACCAATAAGACCGGCCCAATTGTACGCGGTTCGTCGCCAAACGTATCAATCGGCTCGCCGTTGACCCACAGCTCGAGACCGAATTTTGGTAAGAGCCGTTCGTCCAGCTTCAACACAACTCGCCCTTGATCATCCTCTGATGCGTGCGTGCCGGTCAGAATGGTGACAGCGTTTAGGCCGATCCATGGGTCTGCGGTTTCGCGTGGTTCAAACCCTGGGAGCTTACCAAGAACGGTCTTATGCGAGCGAACTTTACCATCGGCCATATTGATCGACATCAGAGCGCCATCTTGTCGGCGATGGTATCCAAGCAAAGTATCGTGAAGCTCGACCCGGCTTTGCAGTGGGTCCGCGATATCAGTCAGATTATAGAGGCGCTCACCATCTGCATCGAGGCGACTGCGCACTGAGACCAGCGCACCCTCGATAATGACATCGACATATTCGATACTGTCAGCAGCCTCGGGGGCCTCATCAAGTTCGATCGGATCGGGCACCGCGATAACCTGCGTGGCATCTACAGAACCTGGTTCTTGAGCAGTGGGTGCAACCGTCTGGGCTCCGGCACTTAACAAAGCACCTGAGTATGCTGCCAGAGCAGCAATCAGAAGACCAACGCGGAAACGCATTCAGCGTGTGGCCTAGTCCTGACACGCCTGCTGCGTGGTGATCAGACGATCACACAGGCCGCCCGTCTTGCACTCACGATCGACACGCGCTGGAAAAGCTTGCGCCCCGCCGCGGCCCGCCGACGTCACCGTGATTTGCGCGGCACCTTCATTCACATCCAAGACAAAATGCTGATCGAGCTGCGTGTAGCCCCGCCCAATCGAAACCCATTCGACTGTCCGTGACGTCCACACCCCGTTCACACGTTCCGCAGATGTCAGGCTCTTCAGGCACGGCCCGGTCATCCACAGATCGCCTGTGTCTTCGTCCAACAGAAAGCCGCTTACATCGTCAGATAGTCCGATCCATACATCGGAGTTTTGGGGACCAGCATACGCCGTCCCAGCTAGAGCTCCCGCTATTGCGGTAAGCCCCGTCATCGCCCGTCTCATTTTCAACCACCATCGGTATATTTTTGTTATACTTCGTGGATACAGGATTATGGTTAACATTCGGCTTAAGTGCTGGACGTCAAAAGTCCCATGGCAGCTGGCTCATGGGCCTAGATCACGCCCAGAACCGAAACCACAACCTGAGACAGAATTGCCGCTTGCACCGATTGAGAATACCAGCATTATATAGCGTGAACCTCATGCTAAAGGACCGTTTTTTAATGACTTTTTTGAAGCCTGGCCTCATTTTCGCTAGCTCTTTACTACTCGTTTCTGCGTGCGGGGGCGGCGATGCACCGTCGAATACAACCGCAGACGCGCCAGCCGCAAACGACACAGCAACCGAAGTCGCGGCGACACCGGAGCCTGAGACACCAGCCGCAGACACTGAGGCAGCCGAAACAGTGAACGCTTTTGCGGCACTGCCAGAGCCTTATCAGAGCGCTGATTACAATCGCGGCCGCCGAACCTTTAAGCTTTGTCAATCTTGCCACACACTGAACGAAGGCGGTCAGAACCTTGTTGGTCCTAATCTGTATGGCATTTTCGGACGAGGGATCGGCACTGTCGAAGGCTTCACCTATTCCAAAGCCGTACAAGAGTCCGACATCGTTTGGACCCCGGAAATCCTGGCTGAATGGCTCGAGAGCCCGCGCAACTTCCTGCCTGGAAACAAGATGAGCTTCGCGGGCGTTCGTCGTCCCGAAGATCGCACGGCAGTCATCGCCTATATCATGGCTGAAACAGGCTATACCAGCGAATAGGTCGATACCTATAAGCTAGAATACTTTAGCGATGGCGAGGAAAATGCCTTCCTCTTGGAAGGCATTTCCGACCTCGTAGCGATAACCGGCTGAGACGTCGGCGAAATCAGCGCGCCACATAAGTTCTGTTTGAATTTTATCGGACTTTGCATCTGACGCGCCGCGTTCGGACCAGAATTGTGTCACGGTCCAGATGGATCGGAACGTTTCAACCCCGTAACCGAGCTCAAGCCGCTGTCTTTCGCAGCCGCCATGAAAGCGCCCGACACCTTCTACAAACGCAAAAGTCGATTGTTCGCGCCATTCGCCAGACCATGACACCCCGGCTCGAGCTTCGGCCCCCAAACGCTCACATCCATTTCGGCCACCAATTGCGGAGCCCTGAAGCAGGCCAAACTCAGCCGAGACATTAATGGCGTCACCATCATAGAGGAGCCGCCGGGCCGTCACACGCCAGCCATTGCTATCGAAATCACTAGCATCAGAATAGCTGACCGCCTCGCCTTTCAGCGTAACGGTCCAGGTTTCCGACCAACCATATTCGAAATAGGCGTCGCTGCGATAGCCCTGAAGTCCTTCAACCTCTTCGCTCACCACAGACATACGCGCATACCAGGCGTCATCGTCCTGAACCCATGGCGCTGCCCCAGCCATCGGCCAGGGCAGCACGCAGGAAAAGATAAGTATTCTCCCCCACATCCCGAATACTTATTCAGTATTTGGGATAAAGTACACTTATCTATAGTTGAAAGCGGATCTGATCAGTCCAAAAACGCTCAAGGCGGGAAACAGTCTTGTTGAGCTGGCTGAGATCATCCTGGCGTACACTTGCCGTTGGCTCCAGTGCTGCAGACTGACGGTCGAACAGATCAACCACGCGCTGGCGCACTTTGTGACCGCGCTCGGTCAGCTTCAGGCGAACTGTACGCTTATCACGCTCTGAACGCGATTGTACGAGATAACCACCTTCTTGAAGCTTCTTCACATTGTAAGACAAGCTTGTTCCGGCAAATGCACCGCGCGAGCGCAATGTAGAAGCTGGTGTTTCGTGCTCACCAATCTCGTATAGGAGAAGCGCTTGAACACCTGTCAGATGGCGCTCACCGCCACGCTCTAGGTCGTCTTTAACAACGTCGTGGAGACGACGGTGCGCCTGCTCCAGAAGCGAAAGAGATTTTACGAAGGATTCAGCGACGCTCACAGGCTCGCTCACGGCTTCAGCCGCGTTATAAGAAATTGTCATTACCATCACCACTCAACTTTTGTTGTAGTTTGAGTAGATTTACAGTGATGAGCCTTATATTTCGTTAAACACATCTTGTTTTCGGCCCTTCTTGGTTAACAAAACAGCCGAAAGTGTTACTTTTTACGCTAAAAGAGTGCCATTTGTACTGGTTTAGCCACTAAGAGGCGTTCCGCGAGCCGCCCAGGCATCCACTTCACCGTCCGCAACCGCGGCAACGGCTTTCCAAGCTCCGTCGACACGTTGAAGTACATAAGCGGCCTGCCACGCCGCAATCTCATTGCCCTCAGCATCCAGCATTCGGTCCTGCACGGTCATGCTGACCGCGCCCGCACTCATATCAAGAAGTTCGACGACGCGCCGCTCCACGCGCTCGACTTTCTGTGCCTTATAGAAACCAAGGAGCAGTCCTGTATTCTTTGCGAAATGCTCTGCAGACTTAAACGTGAAGGATTTCCCTGCCTGCGTGGTCAAAGCCGGGAAAGTCCAATGCGCGGCGATCGCTTCGGCATCATAGCTTTCAAATGCCGTCACATATGATCGGCACCAAGCTTCCAGGTCAGCGCGCACATCAGTCAAAGCCAAGCTCATCTTCGCCTAAAGGTTCGAAATAGCGAGCAACGTCCGCATCCGTGACGCCCTCTAATGTGTCCGGCGACCATTTCGGAGCATGATCTTTGTCAATGATCACTGCCCTTACGCCTTCAATAAAGTCGGGTGATTGAACCTTGCGCCAGCCAATACGGTATTCCATCCGCATATTGTCTTCAAAGGTTTCGCATTTCCCGCCGTCGCGCACTTGGCGGAGAGCGACTTTGACGGTTTCAGGTGATTTCGATCGGATTGTTTCGGCTTGCTTCAGCGCCCACTCTGAGCCGTCACGTTCTAGGGCAGCAACAATGTCCTCTGCCCGGTCATGTGCAAAACACGCATCAATCATAGCCATCTGCGCTTCGAAACTTCCCGCAGGCACAGCGTGGGTCAGGCTAGAGAGAACCTCGCCGAGCATCTCCGCTGCGCCGCCCGAGAAGTCTGCCTCAGCGATCTGCGCTTTCAGGTTGGGGATCAGTTCCGATGGCAAGAAATGTGTGGCAACGCGCGCGGCGGCGACATCGGCGCCTTTCAAACGAGCGCCTGTGAGCGCGAGCCAGGTTCCCAGCTCACCTCGCAATCGTGGCAGGAACCACCCTCCCCCAACGTCTGGGAAGAGTCCGATTCCGGTCTCCGGCATCGCAAATAGTGTACGCTCTGTCGCGATCCGATGAGACCCATGCACGGAAAGGCCGACGCCGCCGCCCATCGTCACGCCATCCATCACGGCGAGGTAGGGTTTAGGGAACGCTTTGATCAGCGCGTTCATACGATACTCTTCTGCGAAGAAGGCTCGTGCGTCTTTGCCATCGCCCAAGCCGCTTTCTCGCAACATGGCGATATCCCCGCCTGCGCAGAACCCTCGGCTACCTTCGGCGTGATCAATCATGACCATGTGAACGCTGGGATCGAGCGCCCAGACGCGCAAGGCCGAGAGAATGCTCTCGCACATTTCCAAATTGAGGGCGTGTAGGGCTTCAGGGCGGTTAAGGGTGATATACCCGATACCGCCCTCCGATTTCGTAAGGACTGAATCTGTCATGCACTGGCGTTAGCGCGGAGCCGCGCGCCGGTCCAGACCCGGCTAATGTCCGCCGCCAAATATCCCCGTGCGGACATTATAGTCCGCCGCGATCTCATAGTCGGGATCATCCACGCTATCGACCATCAGCTGACCGGCTTTGCTGAGCAGCGTGTGGCAGTCTTTGGAAAGGTGACGAAGTTTTAGCGTCTTACCCTGCGCCTCATATTTTGCAGCGAGGTCTTCAACCGCTTGCAGAGCCGATTGATCCACAACACGCGAACGCATGAAGTCGACGATCACAACGTCAGGGTCTTCAGCCGGATTGAACAGTTCAGCAAATCCAGCCGTCGAGCCAAAGAAGAGTGGTCCCTCAATCTCATAGACGGTTGCGCCTGGCGTGCGAACCGAGTCGCGCTGGATGATGTGAATGCGCTTTGCATTGTTCCAGGCATAGGCGAGCGCACTGACAATAACGCCGACCACGACGGCCACAGCCAGATCCTGCCACACCGTCACTGCGGTCACCAGGATGATCACAAAGGCGTCGGTCCACGGGATCTTCGACATGATCCGGAGGCTGTTCCACGCAAAGGTTCCGATCACAACCATGAACATGACGCCGACCAAAGCCGCCAGCGGGATCATCTCAATCCATTGCGAGCCAACCAGAATGAACGCGAGGAGGAATAAAGCCGCCGAGATCCCCGACAAGCGCGTGCGGCCACCGGATTTTACGTTGATCATAGACTGTCCGATCATCGCACAGCCGCCCATGCCGCCGAAGAAGCCGGTTACGACATTTGCAGTCCCTTGTGCGACGCACTCTTGAGACGCCCCGCCCCGCTGATTGGTGATCTCACCGACAAGGTTCAGGGTCAGCAGACTTTCGATCAAACCAATCGCTGCCAAGATAACAGCATAAGGTAAGATGATTTCCAGCGTCTCAAGATTGATCGGCACCACCGGCATATGGAAAGTTGGTAGGCCGCCCTGAATGCTCGCTAGGTCGCCAACGACCGGCGTGTTGATGCCAAAGCCAATCACGACTGCTGCGACAACCCCGATCCCAGCAAGCGGCGCAGGAATGATCTTAGTGACTTTTGGGAGCCCCCAGATGATCAGCATCGTGACGCCTATCAATGTGAGCATAATCGCCATCTCGCCACCGGGCAGCCAATCGCCATTTGGCAGGAAGCTATGCCCATCCGGATGCGCGGTCCCGGGCACTTGGAATTGCCCGAGCTGAGCCAGGAAAATCACAATCGCCAACCCGTTGACGAAGCCCAACATCACTGGATGCGGCACGAGGCGGATGAACTTTCCGAGTTTAAACACCCCTGCCCCGATTTGCAGGATCCCCATTAAGACAACGGTCGCGAACAAATACTCGACACCATGCTGCGCCACGAGCGCGACCATGACAACAGCCAGCGCGCCGGTCGCGCCTGAAATCATCCCGGGTCGTCCGCCCATCACGGCCGTGATCAGTCCCACCAAGAACGCGGCATACAGTCCGACGAGTGGCTCAACCCCGGCCACGAACGCGAACGCCACCGCTTCAGGAACCAAAGCCAACGCGACCGTCAGGCCCGCAAGCGTTTCGGTTTTGATCCGGCCTGGCGTAAAGGTCGCGCGCTGGTTTTGCGCCCAATTGCTCAAGTTGATGCGATCTGCGTAGGCAGAAAAAGTTGAACGGGCCATGCGCGTTTCTCTAATTCAGGGAAGATGAGCGGCTGCCTAAGCGAATTCCGCGTCAGCGGCCACCCCAAACTGACAGCCGCGTCTGAATGGAAACATTTCAACGTCCAAGTGATGGACAATCTGTCATGTCTGCGACAGCTTAGCGCCAGATAGACAAGGAGGAGCAGATGAAGGCTCTGTTTGATATTTCAGGTAAAACCGCAATCGTCACCGGCGGTTCCAGCGGTATCGGCGCGATGATCGCGCGCGGCTTCGTTGAGAATGGCGTGAAGACTTATATCTCGGCCCGCAAAGAAGGTCCGCTGATGGCGAAAGCCGAAGAGCTTTCTGAATACGGCACCTGCATTCCGGTCCAGGCAGACCTTTCCACCGTCGACGGCATTGAACGCTTCGTGGCGCAAGTCTCTGAGCAGGAAGATCATGTCGATATCCTGATCAACAATGCGGGGGCCAATTGGGTCGTTCCAATCGATGATTTCCCGGAGAATGGCTGGGACAAAGTGATGACGATCAACATCAAGTCGATGTTCTTCATGACCCAGAAATGCCTCCCCCTACTCCGCAAGAACGGAACGCCGGAAGATCCAGCACGCATCGTCAATATCGCGTCGATTCATGGTTTCGATAATCCTGGCATGCCAGCCTACGCCTATTCCGCGAGTAAATCTGGCGTCATCCACCTCACCAAACATCTGGCCACCGATCTCGCCAAAGACAAGATCAATGTGAACGCCATCGCACCAGGCTTTTTCCCGAGCAATATGACCAAAGCGGCCGTCGATAATGATGAGATCTACAAGATGGCCGTGGCGCAAATCCCTCGAGGTCGGGCGGGAGAGCCTGAGGACATTGCTGGCACGGCGATATTCCTGACATCTCGCGCCGGTGCTTGGGTTGATGGCCATACGATTGTCTTGGATGGCGGCGCCATCGCGTAAAAGGCGGTAACGCTCTGATTATATGGCAAATTACGGAATCTTTAGCAGGCTTTCCGTTTGTTAATTTGAGAGCGCCTGAGGTTCGGCCTAAGGCGCAAGGGCTGCGTTACAATTTATTCCAAAGGAATCTGTAATGCAGCCCCTTCACACCGCCCTCCCAATCGCGATTCTTGCAACGATTGTGGTCATCCCGAATTCGACCGCTCAGGACAATTATGTGGAGGGCACCGCCGGTGTCTCCTCGTTCGATTCCTACCCTGTCGGCGACAAAGACTACAACATGATTGGCGCCCGATTTGGTCGGAATTTCACGCCAAATCTAGCGCTCGAAGGTGAATTTGCCGTCGGCACCTCAGATTCAAACACTTCATTCGGTGGCTCCAACCCCGAGACCAATGAACCTGTTTCTGTCGACGCATCCCAGAAGCTATGCTCAACTTACGGGGTTTTTGGCAAGGCCACGCTACCGCTTGGCGATCATCTCACAGCGCACGTACGTCTTGGCTATGCGACTTCAGAACATGAGACCGAAGGCACAATTACGTATGAAGACGGTTCTACAGAAAAATACTCTTCCAAAGATATTGACCCTGGTGTCGCGTTTGGAGTGGGGACCGCATTCAGTTTTACGGATCAGCTATATGCTCGCGCCGATGCCACCCGCTACGAAGCGTTCTACGATCATATCGATTCCTTCACCTTAGGCGTCGGGTTCCGCTTCTAAGCCTCGAGGGGCAACGCTCTATCGTGATCCGAGTATGACAATGAGAACGCCTACGTTCAAATGCTACAATGCTGTAATTATATGGTAAATTACTGAATCTTCAGCGAGATTTCCGTTTGTTAATTTGAGGGCGCCTGAGGTTCGGCCTAAGGCGCAAGGGCTGCGTTATAATTTATTCCAGAAGGCAATTTGTAATGCAGCCTAACAAACTTCTTTTATCTGCAGCTCTAACGCTGTCCTGTTTTCTTCCACTCGCTCAAGCGGAGGATTGGTACGCGGAAGGCTTTGTTGCAGGGATCTTCGCCGATGGCGAGAACTATGCCATTGGTCCCGATGATAACGCGATTTCGAGCGTCGGACTCAGAGGTGGATATCAACTGACAAAATATTTCAGCGTAGAGGCAGAAGCTCAAACTGGGCTGGAAGGCGACAGCAGCTACGCCCTCGGACTTGGTGAGATAAATCTGCACGCGGCCTACGGGCTGTTTGGAAAATACTCTGTTCCAGTTAGCGATCGATTATCTCTGCACGGCCGCGTGGGCTTAGCGTCCAATGAGTATAAAATAGAGTCTGATCTCGGCGGAGAGCTCATAACCACTTCCGATGGCTTCGCCTTCGGTGTTGGCACCACGTTCGATTTAACGGATACGCTTTATTTGCGCGGTGATCTCACGCAACACAATTCTTATTCAGCTGACTCGAATTCAGTCTCTATCGGCGCTGGGCTCCGCTTTTAAGCCTCTAGGGGGCAACCTTCTATCGTAATTCGATGCATGATCCGGCGCTGGCCTTGATAGTCATTCAAGGCCCAGTGCCAGGTCGAGCGGTTGTCCCACATCGCAATAGAGCCCGGCTCCCATTTGAACCGGTGATGGAAATCCTGACCTGTGAACACATGGGTATAGAGGTCCGAGAGCAGTTCATCGCTCTCGGACTTTTCCAGGCCAACAACCTCGCGGGTAAAAGCCGGGTTCACATAAAGCGCCTTTTTGCCTGACAATGGATGCGTGATGACAATAGGGTGCTCCGGATCGGTTAGCTTTTCAGCCGCATCAGAGTTCCCAATCCGATGGGTCCCATCATCGTGCGATCCCGCATCGGATGTGTTGTAGTAACTGTCCGGCCCCTCGCCGAAGATGTGCTTGCCCGAGTGCAGAGCGCTCAGGCCATCGACCTTTTTCTTCAGCTCGTCAGATAGTGTTTCATACGCCTTGTACATTGAAGCAAACATCGTATCGCCGCCGCTGTTCGGCAGCTCGCGAGCAACCAAGACCGAACCGAGTGCGGGTTCATGATCATATGAGTGGTCGGTATGCCAGCCCCCGCCAATATTGTCCTTCTGGTCAGGCTCTTTGGCGACCAATGCAATCTGCGGATACTCCGGATGGGCCGCAAAGAAGCGGTTGATATTGATATCTCCAAACCGTTCCGCGAATGCAATATGGTCGTCTTCGCTTGTGTCCTGGTCGCGGAAAAAGATCACGCCATGTTCAGCGAAAGCCTGCTGGATGGCTTCAAACTCAGTGTCGCTGAGTTTCTTGATATCGACGCCGGTAATGTCAGCGCCTAGTCCGTCAACAGACGTAACTTGCATCTTCTCATTCCTCCTCGGGCTTCATCTTTTGGAAGCTTCCATAAGGACCATACGAGCTTTCCCTAGCGGCGTTCAAGTCTTTCGGACCTGCTTTCGAACAGGCCGCAAACACGCTAATACGGCGTTATGAGTTCAAGCATGCCCCATCTTATCTTGATCAGCGGTCCTGTCGGTGTCGGTAAAACATCAGTCGCTCAGGAGTTGAGTGGCCTATTGGTCACGAACTCAATCGCGCACACATTTGTGGACCTGGATGCCCTGACCCACACCTACCCGCGTCCGAAACATGATCCATTCGGTCAGGACTTGGCATTGAAGAATTTGCGAGCTGTTTGGGCGAACGCTCAAGACTACGCTCCCCGCATCCTATTGATCGCGCGGGTTATAGAGACCGAAGCGGGCGCGCTCAAAATCGCAGAGACCGTCAAGGCGAGCAAATGCACGATTGTTCAACTCAGCGCGCGAGACGAGACCCTCCTGGAACGGGTTCACAAGCGCGAAATCGGTTCGGGGCGAGCATGGCATGAAGCTCGCGCTCTCGAGCTTTCGCGCAGTCTTTCAGAAACCGATTTTGCAGATCACGTGTTTCGTACCGATGGCCTCAGTCCAAGCGAGATCGCCAACGAACTTCTACAAATGCTGGAACTTATTAGACCCAACGCAACCAGTGGAGCCTAGTCTTTCAACATATCCCGGCTAACGATCACCCGCATGATTTCATTCGTGCCTTCGAGGATTTGATGCACGCGTAGATCTCGGACGATTTGCTCAACCCCATATTCGGCCAGATAACCGTAGCCGCCATGGATCTGCAGCGCATCATTCGCGACTTTGAAGCCCGTGTCAGTTACGAAACGTTTCGCCATCGCGCACCAGCGCGTCGCATCTGGCGCTTTCGCATCAAGCTTTGAGGCCGCTTCATAGAGCATCACCCGCGCCGCCTGCAGCTCAGTTTCCATATCGGCGAGTTTGAACTGAATAGCTTGGAAATCGGCGATGGGTTTTCCAAATTGCTGGCGCTCCTTGGCATAGGCGAGTGCCTTATCGAGCGCCCGCTGAGCGCCGCCCAAAGAGCAGGCTGCGATGTTCAGCCGGCCGCCATCAAGACCTGCCATAGCAAACTTGAAGCCATGCCCTTCATCGCCAATCCGGTTGGCCACCGGCACGCGCACATCATCAAGCATGACCTGCCGCGTCGGCTGGGAATTCCAACCCATCTTCTTTTCATTGTTCCCGAAACTCAGTCCTGGCGTTCCAAGCGGAATAATAAACGCCGACACGCCCCGGGCGCCCGCATCTGCCGTCTTCGCCATAAGGACGTAAACGTCGCTCGTCCCGGCGCCTGAGATAAACTGCTTCGACCCGTTCAGAACGTAGTCGTCTCCGTCCCGAACCGCTGTTGTCTTCATCGCCGCCGCATCGGAGCCAGACCCCGGCTCAGTCAAACAGTATGAAGCGACCAAGTCCATACTGGTCAATTTCGGCAGCCAGGCTTTGCGCTGATCGTCTGAGCCGAACTTATCGATCATCCAACTCGCCATATTGTGGATCGAGATAAACGCAGCCGTTGAGACATCGCCATATGAAAGCTGTTCAAAGATCAGCGCTGCATCTAGGCGACCAAGCGCTGATCCACCCACATCCTCGCCGACATAGATGCCCGCAAAGCCAAGCTCCGCAGTGTCTTTGATAACATCCACAGGAAAGTGTTTTTGTTCGTCCCAATCCGATGTGTGCGGCGCCAGGCGGTCCGCGGCAAATCGCTTCGCCATATCCTGGATCATAACCTGTTCTTCTGTCAGGCGAGTGGTCATAGCAATTGGCCCTCTTTATGCTTATTACGCGGCACAGATGCCATAGGGGATTCGTTCGTCAATGTCTGACCTTCCGGAAGGATATTCTATCACGCCTGCAGAGCTGGATGATGTTCCTGCGCTTATCGCCGTCGATAAGGCAGCATCTTCTATGTTTGCGGCAACTGGATTGTTGAGCGACGATGCGCTCGACGATCATGTGCCCGCCGAGGTGTTTGAGCATGAAATCCCGCTCTTCAATGTCTTTGTGGCGCGCAATCAACACGGCTGGGCTGTCGGGTTCGCGCTGATCCGTATGCGAGGCAATGGCCTGTACTTGGATCAGGTTAGCGTACATCCCGATCACGGGCAGAAAGGTATTGGCCGCGCTCTGCTCATCCGCATCCTAACCGAAGCGGAACTTAGGAAGCTCCCACATGTCAGCCTGTCGACCTTTCGCGATGTGCCGTGGAATGGTCCTTTCTATGCGTCGATGGGATTTAAAGAAATCCCTAATGATAAACTCGAAGCCTATATGCGAGAGATTGAAGATGCGCAGAGACCGTTTATGGACGTGACCAAGCGCTGCTTCATGCGCCGAAAAGTTCGCCGCGCCTTATTTCGCTTTGGCGCACCAAAGCCGGAGACAGAATGAGCATTCCGTTCAACCAATCCTTTCCCGCAACCCGCTTGCGTCGCTTGCGCCAATCCGGCTGGATCCGAAATCTGACCGCCGAAAACACGCTCACGCCGGCTGACCTCATTTGGTCCATGGTCGTGCATGACGGCGACGAGGCAAAAGTCCCGGTCGCGGCGATGCCCGGTCTGAACCGGTTGAATGTCGCGGAAGCCGCAAAGGCTGCAAAGCGCGCAAGCGATCTAGGCATTCCAGCGATCGCGATCTTTCCCCACATCAACCCAGCGCACAAAGATGAGGAAGGCAGCGAGAGCCTGAACCCTGACGGTTTAATCCCGTCCGTGATTAAGGCGATGAAGGACGCTGCCCCAGACGTTGGCGTGATCTGCGACGTGGCCTTGGACCCGTTCACCACGCATGGCCATGACGGCCTGATCGATGAAAGTGGCTATGTTCTGAACGACGAAACCACAGCAGTCCTCGTCGAGCAGGCTTTGGTTCAAGCTGAGGCCGGCGCCGATGTGGTCGCGCCCTCAGATATGATGGATGGGCGTATCGGGGCAATCCGCGCTGCCTTAGAAGAAAGCGGTCACTCGAACACGCTGATCCTGTCTTACGCGGCTAAGTATGCCAGCGGCTTTTATGGCCCCTATCGCGAGGCGATTGGCTCAGCGACGGCCTTAATTGGCGATAAGAAGACCTATCAACAGAACCCCGCTAATACGGACGAGGCTTTGCGCGAAGTCGCGATGGATATCGAAGAAGGCGCTGACATGGTTATGGTCAAACCGGGCTTGCCCTATCTCGATATTGTTCGCCGAGTTTCCGAGACATTCCAGATCCCGACGTTCGCATTCCAGGTTTCAGGCGAGTACGCCATGATCCAAGCGGCCGCTCAGAATGGCTGGATTGATGGCGATCGCGTGATGATGGAAACGCTGCTCAGCTTCAAACGCGCCGGCGCCAGCGGGATAATCACTTATTTCGCTGAGGCCGCTGCGGAAAAGCTCGTTTCCTAGCCTTCGCAACACCAGCAACGCTGGGTCTATCTAGCAGCGCCATTCACAGTCTTATGATTGCAACTATAAGCGAGTTCTTCGACGTGGCCGCTGATATTTTTGGCAAATCCGAAATAGATGTTGCAGGTCCCATTGCCTCTCAAAACGGCTTTAATGGCCTGACAGTCCATTGTGAGGGCATGCACATCATCACGCCGGGATTTGAAGCGAAGCCACGATAGATCTTTTTTCTTCTCCAGATTCATCGTCTTGCTCGATCCGGCGGGGACCCAAAATCCATTCCCCGTTTTGTGGCCATTCGGTTTTCTGGCCGTCACTCGAACCGACATTGCCAGGGTTTCTTGGTCTACAAGGCCATTTCCGCTGCCGGTTGCGAGGCCCGTCTGGTTTTTGAACTTGATGTTGCACTTGCCGCCATCCCAGCATGGCAATTCGGTAAGATCACAAACTTGTTCCGCAGTCGCGGTCGCGCCGCCTGTGGTGAGCGCTAGGATCAGGAGCGCAGCTTTGAACATGTGCATTTTAGGAACCTTTCTGGAACACCGTGGCTGCGTCGCAGTCTAGGCACGAGAAACAGAATATCGGCTGTCATATTCGACAGGGTGTTCATCCTGATGCAGTTCAATGCTAAGCAGGCGGGAAAGATGGGGTGAGCATGTCGAAACCAGAAAACGTCATCGCAAAGAAATTGGTCAACGCTTTGATGAAGGACGCCGAAGTCGGCGACCGCGCGCAGCGCCTGCTCGGAGCGGGTGGCCGGTTTGGCACCAATGCTGCGAAGAAACTGATGGGCGGCCTCTGGGTTGGTGGAACGGCCTATCTAACCGAAGACGCTGTCGAGTTTCATCCAAACGGCATCAACCGCATGCTGCACAAGGACCCTGACTCGATGAGCGTTATTCTCCCCCTGCGCAGCATCACGTCGATAGAAACGCGGTTCGGGATCGGGACACAGATCATCGATGTTAAGACGGCAATCGGGACACTCTCTATTCGGTGCTATGGCGCGCAAGGCTTTGCGGAAAAGATTGAAGCCGCCCGCAGCGCTTAAGTCGCTCCGGGGATTTGATACACAGCTCGCCGTTTCCACAGCTTGATGTCATCGTAGGTCTCAACCGGCAGCGAAATATCTGTTGCGACGAGCCGATCGAACAGCACTGGCTGCTCTAGCAACGCGTCAATCTCATCTTGTAGCGCGTCGCGATCACTCGGAGCTCCGTAACAAAGACTGATATGCGGATCGAAATCGCGGCTGGTTCGAAATCCAGGACAGGCTTCTAAGGCCGAACGAGCCCCCAGGAGTTGCTCAGTCGGATCAAACCGAACAAACAGAGACATGGTGAAGCTCGGCGAATGGGCGACTTCTGTCGGGCGCAGCTCCAGCCCACGCAAAAGCTGCCGCACCTCGCTCAAATCGGGCTCTTTGCCTCCAAACGAGCCGAACGAAAGATGTGGATGGAACCGAGGCGCACCCTGCTGATCCGCAAGCCGGTCGACAACATGTTGAAACCGCGCGGCGTGGTCCGGAGATGGGACGAGCCAATAAGCGATAATCTCTTCGCGCTTACTCATCCCAAGTTTGATACTTCTTTCGCATATCTGCCAGCCCATCGAGGACGATCTCTTCGAGCACGTCCATGTCAATGTCATCCAGCTTGTTCACATATAGGCATGACTTACCGATTTTGTGTTTGCCCAAACGCCCGAGCTTGTCTTGCATCTCTTCGGCGCGATATCCTGGCATAATGTACATGACGAGATTGCCTTTGCGCGGGCTGAATCCCGTCAATAAATGCTCGCCTTCGCGTCCGCTGTCATACTTATAGTGATAGCGCCCATAGCCAATAATGCTCGGGCCCCACATTTGCGCCTTCAGGCCCGTAACTCGATCGAAGAAGTCGAGTAGAGTTTCCGCATCCGCTCGCCGTTTGGGGTGCTCCACCGCCGCGACAAAGTCTTTCGGTTCCACTTTCGTGACCTGGGTTTTGTTTTCTGCCTTCGCCATATCATCCTCCCTGATGAGAGCTTAGCCGATCGAGACGGTTGCGCCCAGATCAAGAATAAGGATGAGCGCGATCGCAATCAGCAGCAGCAAGACCGATAGCGCCATATTGATCGCCACGGCCCTGTCCGCCCCCTTCTTTTCCAACCAGGTACGCGGTCGAATGCCGCGCAACCGAAACACAACCAACGCTGATAAAACCAGGCTCGCAACATTGAGCGAGAGCAGTAGCCCTGCACGCGAGGCCAGCGCGAACTCGCCCGTTCCAAGGAATAGTCCGACCGCTGCGCCCGGCGGCAACAACGCCGCCGCAACCATAACGCCGACCAAGGTCGCATTCGCCCCGCGCGTCAGCGACAGCGCTGCGGCCGCGCCTGCAGCAATCGCCAGCACCATCCCGTCCAATCGAACCTCAGCGCGCGACATCAGCTCACGGCTCGAAAAATCGACGGGGATCATGAATGAAATCAGAACCGCGCATCCAAGCGCCAGCGCGACGCCGATCCCCAATGTTCTCGCGGCGCCAAACAAGAGTTTCCGATCCCCCAAAGCGGCTCCGAGTGAGAAGCCCAGAATCGGCCCCAACAGAGGCGCAATCACCATCGCCCCAATGACGCCCGCGACACTGTTTGAGTGCAAGCCGATCGCCGCCACGATGGTCGACAGGACAACGAAAATCAAAAAGTCCCGATCGAGCTTCGCGTCTGTCACGACATCCTGATAAATTTCCTCACGGAGCGCCATTTTGCGCTGGGTCGCGCGTTTGTTCTTGAGATCTTTGTCTTCAGGGACAGCTGGAACGGTGGCTTCGATCGGCACAAGCGATATCCGCCAATCCTTTTCCTCTTCGAGACAAGTTTGCAGATTATCGACTAATGTCTGCCGTGTGCCGTCACGCAGGAAAACCAAAACCATCCGGCGATCCTGCCGCTCAAGCGGAACAACAATATAATCGATCGGATCGGCGGCGCGGATCGCTTTAAGGGCGGTCTCGTACGCCTCCCCCTCGCGCATGTGTAAATCGAGCCGTCGCATCTAGTTTGGCTTGCGTCCCATGCGCGCCAAGAGACTACTCGTGTCCCAGCGCTGCCCGCCCATGGCTTGGATGTCGGCATAATACTGATCAACCATGGCCGTCACCGGTAGGCTCGCACCATTCTCACGAGCGGTGTCGAGCGCTATCCGTAAGTCCTTGCGCATCCAGTCGACCGCAAATCCGTGTTCATAATGGCCGTCTCGCATCGTCTCCCAGCGGTTTTCCATTTGCCAACTTTGCGCCGCGCCGCCGCTGATCGCTTCGATGACCTTTGCGACGTCGAGCCCAGCTTCATCCGCGAAGTGCATGCCTTCAGCGAGCCCCTGCACAATACCAGCAATACAAATCTGATTGACCGATTTGGCTAGCTGCCCCGCGCCGCTACCCCCGATCAGGGTCATGCGCTTGCCATAGGCCTGCATAACCGGCTCGGCCTTTTCGAATGCCGAAGCGTCGCCGCCGCACATGATAGTAAGTTGACCGTTTTCGGCGCCAGCCTGCCCGCCAGAGATTGGCGCGTCGACGAATGCAGCGCCCTTTTCGCTTGCGCGGCTGTAAAGCGACCTGGCGAGACCGGCACTTGCCGTTGTGTGATCAACAATGATCGTGCCTTCGCCGATTCTCGGCTCGAGCGCGTCATAGACGGCGAGCACATCCGGATCGTCGCCAAGACAGAGCAGAATAAATTCCGCCCCAGAGACAGCGTCCGCAGGCGTCGCCGACGCGTGACCGTCATACTCTTTGGCCCAGGCTTCTGCTTTCGCACCGGTACGATTCCAAACCGTTACCTCGTATCCAGCCTTCACCAAATGCCCGGCCATCGGATAGCCCATGACCCCCAATCCCAAAAACGCCACTCGCGCCATAAGCGCCCTCCTCATCTCATCGTCCGGTTAGATCGGATAAATTTCATTTAAATCGAACAACCGGTTCAAAACCGATATTCACCCTGATGCACTATTGCACGTCACCAGACCAGAAGGGTCTGTAGGGAAAAATATGGCTATTGCTTATTCATCCCGGCGCACTCGGGGCAGAAGGCCCGCTGCGTCCGCCCGCAAAATGGGCACCTGGAAGCTCGCCTATGCCGACTTCCTGACTGCGCTCTGTGCATTTTTCCTGATCATGTGGATCATTCACGGCATCTCGGCGGGTGAACGCGAGAACCTGGCGCAACAATTTGGCTCCGAGAAATCAGCGGAGATGGTCAGCGCGACTTTCGATGACCCGGTATCCTCGACCCTTGCCTCAGATTTGCGAAATGATCCGGCGCTTGCAGCTTATGGCGCTTCTGTGCGGATCAGCGAAGATCCGGACTTTATCCGTATCGATCTGTCCGACATGGCTGAGCGGCCGTTGTTTGAGACGGGTGATGGCCGCCTGAACCCAACCGGCGAACATCTCATTCGTCTCGCAGGCCGCGCGATTGCGATGCTTGACCTGCCGGTCACCATTGAAGGTCACACCGATGCGCACCCTAGCCTCACACAAGGCTATTCGAACTGGGAGTTGTCCGCTGACCGCGCCAATTCTGCCCGCCGTCTACTCATGGAAGCCGGGGTTGATGAATCCCGGATCAAAGGCGTCGCAGGCCTCGCGCACACGCAGCCGCTTCTACAAGATGCGCCGGAAGACGCCGCTAATCGCCGTATATCAATTGTTCTGGTCATTCGCGACAAGACCGCCTAATCAATAGGCGTCCGACGAGAATCATCCGGGAGGCGGAATGACCGCAGACTTATTGGCTCACTGGCCCATGTGGGCGAGCCTGGCGGCCGTTGGGGTAACAATCATCTTCTACATGCTCGATCGTTGGTCGATGGAGCTGGTCTCAATCTGCGTGATTGCGGCGCTTTTACTGCTGTTCAGCCTTCCAGGTGCAACAGCTTCAGACGGCACAGAAGTCTCGGTCGCGGTATTGCTGTCCGGCTTCGCCAATCCAGCCTTGATCACGATCATGGCTTTGCTCGTGGTCGGCCAAGGTCTCTTCCAAACTGGCGCACTTGAGGGCCCGACCAAAGCGCTTGTTCGATCTTATGATCGGCGCCCGGCCGTGACGCTGCTCGGAGCCTTCTTCGCTGTCTTCTTCACCAGCGCTTTCACAAATAACACGCCCGTCGTGATCATGTTCTTGCCGATCATGTCAGCCATCGCCGCGCGGATGGGCGCTTCGACATCACGCCTGATGATGCCATTGAGTTTCGTCTCAATCTTTGCCGGCATGACAACTCTGATCGGGACATCGACCAACTTGCTCGCCGCCGACGCCTATGAGCGGCTAACGACGGAACAGCTCGGTTTCTTCGATCAGTCAGTTTTCGGTTTGATGCTCGCCGCTGTCGGCATGTTCTACCTTTTGATTGCCTCGCGCATACTGCTACCCAATCGCGAAGACTTCACCGAGACCATGATGAAGTCGGGCAAACAGTTCGTTGCGCAATTTGAGGTCACACCAGGCCATTTCTTGGATGGCAAAGAAGCCATTGCCGGCATGTTTCCGGATCTCAAAGACATGACGGTACGGATGATCCAACGCGGCGAGCGCGCCCTGCTCCCGCCATATGACGAGGTCCGCCTCCTACCTGGCGATTTGGTCATCGTTGCAGCGACCCGCCAAGCGCTAACCGATCTATTGTCCGACAAACCAGCCATGCTGGAAGATATCTGGCAGACCGGCGTGCCGGAAACAGACGATACCGGGGAAAGCCAACTCGGTCTGGTCGAAGCGGTGATTGCCCCCGGCTCCCGTATGGCCGGGCGCACGGTTGAGATGCTGGGCTTCCGCCGCCTGACACGCGCCGTGACGCTTGGGATTCAGCGCCGCAGCCGGATGATCCGCACCAAGCTCGGACAAATCCGCTTGGAAGCGGGTGACACGCTCCTGCTTTGTGGTCCGATCAGCGCGTTCAGAGACCTCAGAGCCAGCCGCGACCTGATCCTGCTTGAATGGTCGCAGAGCGAGTTTCCAACCACCGCCCGCGCGCAGGTCGCGCGTTTGATCACAGTCGGAATGGTGGCCGCCGCTGCCACTGGAATTGCCTCAATTACTCTCGCCTCAATCGTCGCGGCGACTCTGATGATCTTGCTTCAGTGCTTGAACCATCGCCAGGCCGCCCGGTCGCTCGATTTGCGGATCTATCTCGTAATCGCAGCCGCGCTGGCGATGGGCGCAGCCCTCGAAAGCACCGGCGCAGCCAAGATGCTCGCCGAACTCGTCGTGCTCCTCGCCTCGCCATATGGAACCCTCGCCGTTCTGTCAGCAATCTTCCTCGCCGTTGCGATTTTGACCAATATTTTGAGCAATGCGGCGACGGCGGTTCTGTTCACCCCGATCGCGATTTCCGCGGCTGAACAGACCGGATCTGACCCTTTTCCGTTCTTACTGGCTGTTATTTATGCAGCGAACTGTGCCTTCGCGACACCTATTGCATACCAGACGAATATGTTGGTTATGGGCCCAGGGCATTATAAATTTGGGGATTTTTTGAGGTTCGGTGGGCCACTTGTGATCTTGATGTGGGCGGCATTTACAATGATCGCCCCTTGGCGCTTTGGGCTTTAGATGCGTAAAATACTGATATGAAGTTAGATGAGTCGCTCTTTCTACTTCCGGGAATCCGGCACGGCCTACGTTTCTACGTAACCAGCGCGAGCCCCTGCCCGTATTTGCCCGGCCAGATTGAGCGTAAAGGCTTTACCCACCTCACTCAGGATAATCCCGACGCGCTGCACGACCAGCTTAGCCGGGCAGGCTTCCGTCGCAGCCAAGGCGTTGCCTATCGCCCCGCATGCCCGACCTGCAATGCCTGTCGTTCGGTTCGTGTCGATGTTCCGAATTTCGTCCCGAGCCGCAACCAGCGCCGCGTTATTCGCGCCAATGCCGACCTCGTGCGCAAACCGGTCGAAGCGCGTGCAAATCGAGAATACTTCAGGTTGCTGAAAAGCTATCTGCGAAGCCGTCACGACGGCGGCGGTATGTCAGACATGGGATACCGCGAGTTCTGTGCGATGGTAAATGATAGCCCGGTTCAGACGCTGATGTTCGAGTATCGCATTGGCGCGGCAGATGATGCGCCTCTCGCGGCAGTCTCGCTGACAGACGTCCTGCGTGACGGATTCTCCATGGTCTACACGTTCTTTGACCCAAGCCTGCGGCGCCGGAGCCTTGGGTCATATATGATCCTGGATCATATCAAGCACGCCCGTGAGCTTGGCTTACCGCATCTCTATTTAGGATACTGGATCAAAAATAGTGAAAAAATGGATTACAAGCGGCGCTTCCAGCCGCTTGAGGTGCTTGATGGCGGACGCTGGCGCCCCTTAGAAAATGAACAATAAATCAACGGGAGAAACCGGATGATCGACCGCCGTAAACTCTTAGGTGCGGCCACGCTCGGCGCCGCAGGACTTGCAACCACAGCTTGCAGCCAATCCGCAAGCGAAGGTGATGGCGTATCAGCTCCAGCCGTCCGCCGCCGAAAAACGCGCCTGACCATGACAACCACTTGGCCAAAAGACCTGCCCGGCCTCGGCGCCGCTGCTCAGCGCGTTGCTGATCGCGTTAACGCGCTGTCTGACGGACAGATGGAAATAAACGTCTATGCTGCGGGCGAATTGGTCCCGGCATTTGAAGCCTTTGACGCCGTGGCCTCTGGCAATGCCGATATGTATCACGGCGCTGATTATTACTGGCAGTCAAAATCCAAGGCTTACAATTTCTTCACCGCTGTTCCGATGGGGATGACGGCTGCTGAAATCATGGGCTGGATTGACTTTGGCGGCGGACAAGCGCTGTGGGAAGAGCTGTCTGGCCAATACGGTATCATCGCGTTCCAAGGCGCCAATACAGGTCATCAAATGGGCGGCTGGTTCCGCAAGGAAATCAACAGCTTGGACGACATACGCGGCCTTAAAATGCGTATTCCTGGCCTCGGCGGTGACGTTATCCGGGCCCTCGGCGGAGCGGCAGAGGCGCTGCCCGGAAACGAAATCTATCAGGCGCTCCAGACCGGACGGATTGATGCGACCGAATGGGTTGGCCCTTGGAATGACTATTTCCTCGGCTTCCATCGCGAGGCGAAATACCATTACGGCCCGGGTTTCCATGAACCCGGCAGCGCGCTCGCAGTCGGCATCAATCGCAATAAATGGGAAAGCCTGACTCCAACCGAACAAGCGATCATTCGCAGCGCCTGTAACGAGGTCAATCATCTCTCGGTTGGTGAGTTCACCTACCAAAATGGTGTCTATCTCGAAAAACTGGTCAATGAAGAAGGTATAGAACTGCGCCGTTTCCCAGACGATGTCATGGCGCGCGTAAAAGAAGCCTCAGCCGATGTCCGCAGCGACGCTGGCTCTGGCGGTGATCTTGAGCGGCGTATCTATGAAAGCTTCGAAGACGCACTGAAGAAAGTGCGCGGATGGGCAAGCATTTCTGACGGACCTTATTTAGCGTCACGCGAACTCTAAACCAAAAGACTCCACCAAGGGGCATGATGGGCGGGAATATGGAGAGTTTTGTAACGATCGCCGGAACCGGACTGCGCTATGCAGGCTATGCGCTGCTGCCGCTTCTGGTCCTTCCCATTCTGTTGCTTGCAGTCCCCGGCCCACTTACCGCGCCAGCCCGTCTGCTCCGGGGTTTGATTGACCGGATCAGCGGTATCGCCATGGCCTTTGCTGTCAGCGCCGCATTCCTGATCATTATCATTCAACTCGCCGCAGTCCTTCTTCGCTATGTTTTTGGGCTTAGTTTCAGCTGGCTCAATGACAGCGTCATTTTCTCATTCGCGATGATTTTCATGCTCGGGGCGGCAGCGACCTTGCGCGATGATGGCCATGTGCGCGTCGATATCTTGCGCCCTCGGTTCGGTCCAAAGACAAAAGCCGGCATTGAGATGTTCGGATCGCTGGCCTTTATCGTGCCGATTGGCATTTTGATCCTGTACTCCGCCTCTGGCCTAATTGCCCGGACATGGACGGATCTCGAGCCATTCAATGAGAGTGATGGATTGCCGATCCAATACCTCTTCAAAACACTTGTTCCCATCTTCGCCGTTTTGATGATCTCGCAGGCGCTGAGCCAAGCGCTCAAGTCAGCGATGATCATTCGCGGCTTGGAAGCAGATACCTCAGATGAACATCAGCCAGGGGGAGCTGTCTGATGGAACTCGAACTCCTCCTTGCCCTCGGCATGTTTCTAACCGCCATTCTGGCTCTTCTGGCGGGATACCCCGTCGCGCTCACGCTCGGCGGCGTCGCGCTTATCTTTGGCTTTATCGGTGTCGAGCTCGGCCTCATTCCGCTTCCCATCTTGCGAAACCTGCCGAGCCGCATCCTTGGCTCGATGGAGAACCAGGTCCTGATCGCGGTTCCACTCTTTGTCTTGATGGGCGTCATCTTAGAGCGCTCCCGCGTCGCCGATGACTTGCTCCAAACCGCGAGCAGACTGCTAGCGCGCGTGCGGGGCGGCCTCGGCTACGCTGTAGTGATCGTTGGAGCCCTATTAGCCGCTTCGACAGGCATTGTCGGCGCGACCGTGATCACGATGACCTTGATCGCGCTGCCGACCATGCTTCGACAAGGCTACGATCCAAAACTCGCCACCGGCACCATTGCAGCAAGCGGAACGCTCGGCCAGATCATCCCGCCGAGCATTGTCTTGATCTTGCTTGCGGATGCGGTCTCAAACGCGAACCAGTCTGCAGCTATGCGCTCAGATGGCGGGGCCGGCGTCGTTTCTGTCGGTGACCTTTTCGCAGGGGCGCTTTTACCCGGCTTGATGCTGGTTGGCCTCTACCTACTCTATCTCGTAGTCACCGCGATCCTGAACCCAAGCGCGAGCCCGGCCGCCACGCTTGATGAAGACGCAGAACCGCTAACCGCAGCGGAAATCGCGCGCAGTCTCGGCGCCCCGCTGCTCTTGATCATCGCCGTTCTCGGCTCTATTCTGGGCGGCCTCGCATCACCCACAGAAGCCTCAGCGATCGGCGCAGGCGGCGCCTTACTTTTAGCTGGGCTGCGCCTCGCAAAAGAACATGGCAAGACCGGTGATCTCGGTAGCATCTGGGGCGCATTTTTCAGCCTGCTCCTACTTGGTGTGCTTTCCAATGTGATGAACCTAACAGCGAGCCGAGAAGTGATCCCGACCGGCGACATGATCGGTATTGTCTTTGCGGGCCTGCTCAGCTTGGTCTTTCTCGGCGGCCTCTTATCGGCGGCGCGCGTATTGATCCGCGCAAACCAGTTTGGCAGCGCCCTCACCTCGGGCGTTCAGATTACGAGCATGGTCTTCCTGATCCTGATTGGCGCGAGCCTGTTTGCGCTCGTGTTCCGCGCTTATGGCGGTGATCACTATGTCGAGGCGTTGCTGACCAGCATTCCGGGCGGCCTTTGGGGCGCGCTCGCGGTGACCATGCTGGTCATGTTCATTCTCGGCTTCTTCCTGGATTTTATCGAGATTGTGTTTGTTGTCGTGCCGATCGTCGCACCGCCATTGATTATACTTGGCGCAGACCCCGTTTGGCTCGCCATCCTGATGGCCCTCAACCTGCAGACAAGCTTCCTGACGCCGCCCTTTGGCTTCGCGCTCTTCTATTTGCGGGGTGCCGCGCCTGATGGGGTTGAGACGCTGGATATTTGGCGCGGTGCGATCCCCTTCATCGGGCTACAGTTGATCATGATCGCTTTGGTCGCCTTTATTCCAGCACTAGCAACGTGGCTTCCGACGATACTCGGATAGCGGCTTAACCACGACGCGGCCGGGCCAACCATAGCGCGAAGAGGCAAGCGACCGCATTGGTGATCAGCGTGACGCCCAAAATCGTCAAAACCACTGACGGTTCGTCAAGCTCACCCCCGGCCTGCTTTTGATAGACCCGGTTGAAATACGATCTGTAGTTCAAGCAGAGCGTAAAGGCCCACCCGGCGGCAATCCATCCAGCTGAACTAATATCCCGGCGCATCAGCGAGCTGCCTGATCCCAGCAACATCAATCCAATGGCAATCAGGTCGACCAGGTAGGCTGGAAAAGGCTGGCCATACAGAACGTGGTAGTAGGTTTCGCCAGCAAAATGCAAAAGCGCCGCCGCCATGGTTAGAATGGCGAACGGCGTTTCCAGTTTGGGTCTCATTTTAAACCCTTAGAATTTGACTTCCGGCGGCGTGCTCATGCTGACCCGATCTTCACCGAGGTCGAAGAACTCACGCGGCTCGAAGTTGAAACTGCCGGCAACAAGGGATCCCGGGAATTGCTCGCGGGCTGTGTTATAGTCCTGTACCGCAGAGTTATAGAACCGGCGCGCTGCGGCGATCTTGTCTTCGATCACAGAGAGCTCGTCTTGGAGATCTTTGAAGTTCTCGTTGGCTTTCAGGTCAGGATAGGCTTCCGCCAGCGCAAACAGACGTCCCAGCGCTTGTCCGAGCATGCCTTCTGCGGCGCCCATCTCGCCGGGCGTATTCGCGGCAACCGCGCCTTGGCGGGCCTGAATCACCGCATCCAGCGTGTCTTTCTCGTGCGCAGCATAACCTTTGACCGTCTCAACCAGATTTGGAATGAGGTTTTGGCGCTGTTTGAGCTGAACATCGATATCGGCAAACGCTTGGTTACAGCGTTGGCGCTTCGCGACGAGGCCGTTGTAAATTCCGATAATGAAAAACGCGAGCAGGACGACAAGTCCGAGCACGACGAAAAGCGGCGTCATTGAGAGTTCTCCCTATAAAATCGATCCCATACAATAGCTAATGGGGCTCTTGCCCTCGCGCAAGGCTCAACCCTCGATCAGCGTCTTTGCCCGCGCAAAGACATTCTCGAACATTTCTTCGGTTAGCCTGCGTGTATTGGTGTTGTAGCGGGAGCAATGATAGCTCGAAAGCAAGGTCAGATCACCGACTTGATACTCGGATCCATGCCCAAATGGATGATCTTTCAGGCGCAATCCCAGCGCCCGAACCGTCGAATCATGACTGATTTTGCCGAGGCAAAGCAGCACTTTAACGTCGCTGAGCGCATCGATTCTGGCCTTCAAGAAGGGCCGACATTGATTAATCTCCGCCCCAACTGGCTTGTTTTGAGGGGGGACGCACCGCACGGCATTGGTGATCATCGCTCCCACAAGCTCAAGCCCATCATCTGGCCGGCGGTCATAATTTCCTTGCGTAAAACCATACTTGCCGAGCGTGGCGTATAGCAGGTCCCCGGCCCAGTCGCCTGTGAACGGCCGCCCTGTCCGGTTCGCCCCCGTCATCCCTGGGGCGAGCCCAATTACAAGTAGTTTCGCCTGGGCATCCCCAAAGCTCGGAACGGCGCCATTGAACCAGTCCGGTTCCTTTTCGCGCTGATCGAGAATGAACTGGCGCAGCCGCGGACAAAGGTCGCAATCTTTGGGAGCTTCAGGCATGATTTTTGTCATCTTTTTGAGCCTCAACCCTGCATTATTCGAACTTGCAAGTCAGCCGTGACTAATTGAGCTCATTTTTCAATGCAAGTCCGGGTTGCGCTCGCCTGCTGCACTGCATATAAGGGCGGGCTACAGGAGATTTACATGGCCCGTGTGACCGTTGAAGACTGCGTCGACAAAGTCCCAAATCGTTTTGACCTGATCCTTTTGGCGGCTCAGCGTGCGCGCATGATCCGTGAAGGCTCACCGCTAACGGTTGATCGTGACAATGACAAAGACCCAGTCGTCTCTCTGCGCGAAATCGCAGACAAGTCGATTGATCTGAAAGTGGTCAAGGAATCTCTCGTGGCAGAACTGCAAGAAGTTCGTCCAGGCGAAGAGGAAGAGCGCGAAGCAGATCGCCTCGCCCTTCAGTCCGCACCTGCTGCGACCGAAGAAGACGTTATGCGCGCGTACCAGGCCGAGCTTGAGTCCGGCCGCGACGACCGAATGTAGGTGTGAATGGCAACTGCGACCGTCAAATCTGAAGATCGGTCGCGCGCTTCAAGGCCGCCGCGCGGAATACGTGATGACGAGCCTTTTCTGACCAAAGAAGAGCTGGCCGGGATGGTTCTGGCCTATCAGCCAGACGCCGATCGCTCTCTGCTGCATTCAGCTTATGATTTTGCGCGCGAGAAGCATGGCGACCAACTGCGCCAGTCGGGTGATCCATATTACTCTCACCCGGTGCGTGTCGCGACCCTCCTCGCATCGATCCGGCTCGACCAAGCCACAATTATGGCGGGCCTTCTCCATGACACGGTTGAAGACTGTGACGATGTCGATCTCGCAATGATCGAAACCCTTTTCGGCGATGACGTTGCTGAACTCGTGGATGGTGTCACCAAGCTTGGCCAACTCGAATATCAGAGCGAAGCCAGCAAACAGGCCGAGAACTTCCAAAAATTCATCCTGGCAACCGTGAACGATACGCGTGTTCTGCTCGTTAAGCTCGCCGATCGCATGCACAATATGCGAACGCTGCATTACAAGAAGAAAGAAGAGTCCCGCCGCCGCGTTGCGCGCGAGACAATGGATCTTTATGCTCCGCTCGCGCGCCGGATCGGCCTTCACTATGTGGCCTCAGAGATGGAAGACCTGTCTTTCCAGCATCTCAACCCTGAGGCGCGCGCTCAAATCCTGTCCCAGCTCGAAGCACTCGAGTCGCGTAACAAGGACGACCTTGAACGGATCCGCCTGGCCATCCGTCAGGTCATGGAGCGCGAAGGCATTGAGTGCCGGATTAAAGGGCGCCGCAAAGAGCCGTATTCGATCTGGCGTAAGCTTGAGAAAAAATCGATTTCGTTTGAAGACGTTGCGGACATTTTCGGCTTTCGCGTCATCGTTGATTCGACGGCAGAGTGTTATAAAGCGCTCGGCGCGTTCCATACCGAATGGGCTTGTCTGCCCGACCGGTTCCGTGATTTCATCTCTGTCCCGAAGCCCAACGGATATGCCTCGCTCCACACCACGGTGCGCGCCAGTGGCAACCGCCTTGTCGAGCTGCAAATCCGCACCGAAGAGATGGATAACACCGCCGAGCGCGGGGTTGCAGCCCACTGGAATTACAAGAACAGCGCTTATGGCTTCGACATCGATAGCTCGCGCGCAGCCGGCCTCGACCCAGCTGCTAACCTACGCGCATTTGGCGAGCTTTTAACCCATGGCGGCGATGCAGAGGATTTCCTCGAGCACGCCAAAATGGAAATGTACCGGACGCATGTGTTCGCGTTCACGCCGAATGGGCGCCTGGTGCTGCTGCCCGCGGGATCGATGCCGCTTGATTTTGCCTATGCCGTCCACACAGTCATTGGCGATACGTGCGATGGAGCAAAGATCAATGGCGTGCCGCGCAATATGCGGACCCCGCTTCAGAATGGCGACGTGGTTGAAATTGTCCGACGCGAAGACCCGAGGCCGCTGCCTGGATATGAAACGCTTTGCGTGACTGGACGCGCTCGCGCTGCGCAGCGCAAGCTTCGCCGCGAGCTTGAGGCCAAACAGTTTGCGAACCTCGGCCGTAACATGTTGGAACGCGCGTTCCGCCAGCACGAGATTGATCCGGTCAGTGTCGATATGCGCAAGATTTCTGAACGGGCTGGGTTCGACGGCGTCCAAGCTATGTTTGAGGCTCTCGGCCGGAGCCATGACGAAGTGAGCCGGATCCTCAGTCTCGCCTTTCCTGGCCTCGATCTCGTGGAAGAAAAGCCAAAAGACAAAGTCACGCTGGACGATGAACATGCTGCCAGCATGATTGCCGGCGAGAACCTGACGCCAGGCGTGACGCTACATCTCGCCGAATGCTGTCACCCGATTCCAGGCGACCGTATCGTTGGTCTACGCCAGCCCGATAAGGGCTTGGTCGTTCACACAATCTATTGCGGCAAGGTTGCCGAGTTTGACGATCAGCCTGACCTCTGGGTCGATCTACAATGGACGGAACTCGCTAAATCGGGTGTACGCGCGGTGGGCCGCATCTCCGTCAATGCCGCAGACAGTAAAGGCGTTCTCGCGCAACAATGCAGCGTCGTCGCGCAAGCGGGGGGTAACATCATTGGTGTCTCCACGCATGCTCGCGAGCCAGGCTTTATGGAACTTGTCTTTGATATCGAAGTCGATGATCTACGTCATTTAGAACAGATCAAAGCCGCTCTGCGTGCCCTCGCCGTTGTCGAGCGCGTGGAACGGATCGAGGAGAGTGAATTTGAATAATGAACAAGTCTTGCAAGTGTTTCGCGATGCCGGAGCACTGCTAGAAGGCCACTTCATCCTCTCATCCGGGCGCCGTAGCCCGGTCTTTTTGCAAAAGGCGCTGGTATTCTCGCAGCCAGAACTGTCCTCTAAACTCTGTGCTGCTCTGGCGACGAAAGTCAAAGCCCGACTAGGCGATATCGATGTCGTTGTTGGCCCAGCAATGGGTGGGGTCATACCGAGCTATGAACTTGCTCGTCACCTCGGCTGTCGCGCGGTCTTTGTCGAACGGGTGGAAGGCGCCTTTGAACTGCGCCGCAGCTTCGAGATTGGTGAAGATGACCGCGTTCTGATTGCAGAAGATATTGTCACGACAGGTCTCTCCTTCCGAGAAACCGTAGACGCGCTCAGCAAGCTACCCGGCAAAGTCGTTGGCGGATCTTGCATCATCGACCGAAGCGGCGGCGGGGCGGATGTCGGGTGTGATCTGGTCTCGCTCGCGGCGATCAAATTCCCCGACTATGATGCGAACAATTTACCGCCAGAGCTTGAGGCGATCCCCGCCTATAAACCCGGCAGCCGGGGGCTTAAATAATGGGCGGTCATCTCCGCCTCGGCGTCAATATTGATCATGTCGCGACGATCCGAAACGCCCGAGGTGGTGCACATCCGGATATTATGCGCGCCGCTGAGCTCGCAACAAAAGCGGGCGCCGATGGGATTACCATCCACTTGCGCGAGGATCGCCGTCATATCCGCGATGAAGACCTTGCCCAGGTTAAAGACGCGACAGACCTGCCGATCAATCTAGAGATGGCGGTGACGGATGAGATGATCGCGATTGGCGAACGGTTCAAACCCCACGCCGCCTGTTTCGTACCGGAAAAGCGCGAAGAACGCACAACCGAAGGCGGGCTGAACGTTGCTGGCCTCCATAATCAGGTCGCACCCGCAGTTGCCCGGATGCGCGATGCCGGATCGCGTGTTTCTCTCTTTATTGAGCCAGATCCGGTTCAGATCGCTGTGGCGGAAGTCCTCGGCGCGCCTGTGGTTGAGCTGCATACCGGAAAGTATGCTGAGCTTTGGCTTGCCGGCGACAAGGCTGGCATCGAAGAAGAAGTTGCAAAGCTCAAGCTGGCGGCGAGCGAAGCCGTCAAACGCGGGATCGAGCCTCATGCCGGGCATGGCCTGACCTATGACAATGTTGGGCCCATTGCAGCTATTCCGGAGTTGGCTGAGCTCAATATCGGCCACTTCCTGATTGGTGAAGCGGTCTTTGTCGGCCTGGAAGCGACCATCGTGCGCATGCGCCAGCTGATGGACAATGCACGCGCATGATTATCGGCATTGGCAATGATCTCTGTAACATTGAGCGTATCAAAGGCTCGCTCGAACGGTTCGGCGAACGGTTTGAAAAGCGCTGCTTCACGGAAGGCGAGATCGCGAAAGCTCGCCGCCGCCGGCTCACCGCAGAGACCTATGCCAAGCGCTTCGCGGCCAAAGAAGCCTGTGCAAAAGCCCTCGGCACTGGCGTCCCGCGTCGCGGCGTTCATTGGAAAATGATGGAAGTTGTGAACCTGCCCTCCGGCAAGCCAACCCTGAAACTGACCGAGGGCGCAGAAGCCCGGCTATCAGAACTCACCCCTGAGGGTTTCGTGGCGCACGTCCATCTCACGATGACCGATGATCATCCCTGGGCCGAAGCTCAGGTCATCATTGAGGCTCTACCCGCATGAGCCGACCCGCCCGTCCAAAGCGCACACGCCATCGCGCCGCCGCAAAAGCGCGCAAACGCCCAACGCTGAGCCCGGAGCGTCAGAAAGCGCTCGAAACCGCGATCGGTTATCGTTTCAAGGATGCGGATCTTCTGATCCGCGCTCTTACTCACCCAAGTCTGATCGACGAGTATCATGCCGGGGTCGGCTTCTCGAACCAAAGGCTGGAATTCTTGGGTGACCGCGTGCTTGGCCTCGTCATGGCGGAAATCCTGATCAATAAATTCCCGAAAGAGCGCGAAGGTTTCCTGACCAAACACTTCCACGATTTGGTGAGTGGCCCGACCTGCGCAGCCGTCGGCGCGAAGGTCAAGCTCAGAGACTATCTATTCCTCGACGCCTCGATGCGATCAAATCAACCGAGCCGCTATGACAAAGCCGCGGCAGATGCGGTCGAGGCCCTGATTGCGGCGATCTATAATGATGGCGGAATTGATGCTGCTGAACGCTTCATCAAGAAATGCTGGGTGTTCGATACGCTCAACAAAGAAACCGCTGATCCAAACACCAATCCGAAGACGCGGCTAAGTGATTGGTGCGGCGCAAATCAGAGCGCTTATGCGGTTTACGAAACGCTCGAAACCAGCGGCCCCGACCACAATCCGATATTCACTGTAAAGGCCTCTGTTGAAGGCCATGGCGAAGCCACCGCAAAAGGTGGTAACAAGGCTGAAGCTGAACGCGCTGCCGCCAGCGCCCTTCTCGATCTCCTGGAAAAAACATGAGCGACACAGATACTACCCTGCCAAGCGAGGCAGATATTACCCATGCGGGTTTCGCCGCGATCATCGGTGCGCCCAATGCCGGCAAATCAACGCTGACCAATCATCTGGTTGGCACCAAAGTCGCGATTGTGACCCATAAGGTACAGACGACGCGCTTTCCGATCCGCGGCGTTGCGCATGAAGGCGCCGCGCAGATCGTGCTTGTCGATACGCCAGGAATCTTCCGCGCTAAGAAACGCTTGGACCGCGCAATGGTCAAAGCGGCTTGGTCTGGCGCTGAGGAGGCCGATGCGGTCGTGCATTTGATAGACGCGTCCGCGTGGGTTGCCGAGCAAAATGACGGAGCGACCGGCGCGCAAAAACTCTCCGTCGAAGATGATCGCAGGGTCATGGAGACTCTCAAAGAAACCGGACAGAAAGCCTTCCTGGCACTCAATAAGATCGATCTGTTTCCGCATGACAAAGTGCTTCCGATCATGGCAGAGCTTAACGAAGCGGACGTTTATGAGGACATCTTCATGATCTCTGCGCTGAACGGTGATGGCATCGCGCCATTACTATCTAAGCTGGCTGAGCGCATGCCGGAGGGCCCTGCCCTCTATCCGCCGGATCAGACGGCTGACCTGCCGATGCGCCTTCTCGCCGCTGAGGTGACGCGCGAAAAACTTATGCTCCGCCTCCACCAGGAACTTCCCTATCAATTGATGGTCGAGACTGAGAGCTGGGAGCCGTTCGATAATGGCTCTGTCCGCATCAGGCAGGCGGTCATTATCGCCCGAGAGCAGCATAAAGGCATGGTGCTTGGGAAAGGCGGCAGCGCAATCAAAGCGATTGGTAAGGCCGCCCGCGAAGAACTCACCGAAATGCTCGGTCAAACCGTTCACCTCTTCCTGTTTGTCAAAGTCGATCCCAAATGGATGGAACGCCGCGAGGCCTATCAATCGGTCGGCTTGGAGTTTGATGCCTAAGGAGGGTCCGGATGGAGTGGCGTGATCAAGCGCTTATACTCGGCGGACGTCGCTTTGGTGAAAGCGGACTTATTCTCGATGTTCTAACCGCCACGCGGGGTCGCCGCTCTGGCCTTGTCTATGGCGGCGCAAGCAAGAAAAAACGTCCGCAATTTGAACCAGGCAATTCGATTGAACTGAGCTGGTCCGGCCGCCTGGAAGAGCAATTGGGACGATTTACAGTTGCGGAAGTCACAGTCAGCCGCGCCGGGCGTTATCTCGACCGCCCGGAAGCCCTGTCAGCGATCAACACCATCTCATCCCTTTTGCGCGGCGCTGTTGATGAGGGAGACACTGCGGGCTCTGCGCTCTATGGCCCGACAACGCTGTTGCTTGACGCGCTCGAGACGTGGCCAGTTTGGCCGGCGCTCTATGCGCGGTGGGAGCTGGGCCTTTTATCTGCGCTCGGCTTTGGCCTCGATCTGGATAAGTGCGCCCTTTCAGGCGCCAATGACGGCCTCACGCACGTGTCCCCGAAAACCGGGCGCGCTGTGCGGGGATCAGAGGCCGAAGGCTATGTTGATCGCCTGTTCCCGCTCCCAACATTCCTGATCGACCCCCGCGCGCTGGCCATGGCTGAAGACATTGAAAACGCGTTGCAATTGACCGGTTACTTCCTGGAAGAACGTTTGTTCTCAGCCGTACACAAACCGGTTCCTCCGGCTCGCGCACGTCTGGTGCCGAAATTGATTGGTTGAATTACCAACCTATTCAACTTTCGTTCAGACAAACCTGCGCATTGGAGATCTGTGTTCAGGGGCAGAGATTAGATTAGAGGCTGATAATGAAGAATAAAATGCTATTCGGCGCCATGAGCGTCGCCCTCCTCGGACTTGTTGGTTGCATTCATGTTGATGAAGGTGACTGGTCAGATTCTGAAGAGATTGCCCGCAATACCGAGACCGCTCTGCGCGTTTGCGGTGGACCTGGGACCGTCGAGGAAGTCACCGAAGACGGCTATACTTGTAAGCCAGACTAAGCTTAAGGCTTTGTTTTAACGACACGTTTCAACGCTGCCCATGTCGAGATGAAAATGATCGGCATGGGCAGCGTCATAATCAGGGCCGAGAGTGGTCGAGAACAGGCGGCAAGCCTTTCTATGCACCCGGCTCAAATACTTCCCGGCATCGCTTTTCTCCCGCCAATGCTGGCGAACGTTGATTTGCGTTCCATCCTCCAAGACAAATCCAGAGATATCGATCGCATTGGCATAAGAGTGCTGTGATCGCGTCCGCGTCCCGGCAATGTTGCGGCAGCTGAACGAGCCATAAGTCTTGATCTGCCGCAAAGGCGACCCGAAAATCTTTTCGGCTTCAGGGCGCAAAACGTTCCTCTCCCAAATGTGTAACGCCGCCATCTGATGGCAAGTCATACGCAAAGGTGCTGCGTTGAACGGCGTCAAAGAGCGTTTTAGGTTGAGTGTTTCTTCTAAGGGACAACGGGTTTCGGCACCGTCTGCGCGCATAACCTCAAACTCGACGCCCGCCTCAAGCAGCTTCGCGCGGCACAAGTCTTCGTCATATTTCAACGCAGTAAGCTTGCCATAGGTCGCTAGACCGATCGGTTCGGTGAGATCTGGTGGCCGCAATGGATTGTGCTGATACGGCAAGAATCGATGCGCCAAATACGCCAACCCGATAACGGCCAATCCCAATAATATCAGTCGCCAATGACGCATGGTATTCCTTCGTTAACCAATCGGCGTTTTCTGTTAACGTGTACAGCAGTGTGGCGATTCTACGCCAACGCAGACTTTAGAGGTGCGCATGACCGATCTTTTGGATCCAGAAGACGATCGCATTATCAACGAGCCGCTGAGCGAAGCGCTGACCAAGCGCTATCTCGCGTATGCGCTCTCGACGATCACGTCACGGGCCCTGCCCGATGTGCGCGATGGGCTGAAGCCTGTGCAGCGGCGGATTCTCTACGGCATGCGCGAGCTCAAGCTGAACCCGGATGGCGGTTACCGCAAATGCGCGAAAGTCGTCGGCGAGGTTATGGGTAACTATCACCCGCATGGCGACGCCTCCATCTACGATACAATGGTCCGACTCGCCCAGGATTTCTCTGTTCGCTATCCGCTGGTCGATGGCCAAGGGAATTTCGGCAACATCGACGGCGATAGCGCCGCCGCGATGCGTTACACTGAAAGCCGGATGACGGAAGCTGCACAGCTTTTGTTGGATGGCCTCAGCGAAAATGCCGTCGATTTCAAACCGACCTATGATGAGAATGACGAAGAGCCTGTCGTCCTTCCTGCTGGCTTCCCTAACCTTCTTGCAAATGGTGCGACGGGCATTGCAGTGGGTATGGCCACCAGTATTCCGCCGCATAATGTCGCTGAAGTGATCGATGCCGCTCTGATGCTGGTTGATCGTAAGACCACGACGACCGAAGAGCTCCTCGAAGTGATGCCCGGGCCCGATTTCCCAACCGGCGGCGTTATCGTCGAGCCAAAAGAGTCGATCCTCGACGCTTATGAAACCGGTCGCGGCAGTTTCCGTATGCGGGCCAAATGGTCCGTCGAAGACCTAGGGCGCGGCACCTGGCAGGTCGTCGTCACTGAAATTCCGTACCAGGTTCAGAAGTCCAAGCTGATTGAGCGCCTCGCCGACCTGATCGAGAGCAAGAAAGCGCCGCTTCTCGCTGATGTGCGCGATGAAAGCGCGGAGGACATCCGCCTGATCCTCGAACCACGCGCCAAAACGGTTGAGCCGGACGTGCTTATGGAAAGCCTGTTCCGGATTTGCGATCTCGAAACGCGCTTCAGCCTCAACATGAACGTGCTGCACAAAGGTGCGCCTCAGGTTATGGGCTTGCGCCAGGTGCTGCGCGCCTATCTCGACCATCGCCGCGAAGTCGTCGTTCGCCGCGCGCAGTTCCGTCTCGATAAGATCGAGAAACGCCTGCATCTCCTTGATGGTTATCTGATCGCCTACCTCAACATTGATGAAGTGATCAGGATCATTCGTGAGGAGGATCATCCGAAACAGGTAATGATCGACCGGTTCGGGATCACCGAGATTCAGGCTGAAGCCATCCTCAATCTCCGTCTCCGCGCTTTGCGCAAACTTGAAGAGATGGAGATCCGCAAGGAGCATGAATCACTTAGCGAAGAGCGCAGTGACATTGTTGCAATGCTTGGGTCTGAAGCCCGCCAGTGGACCAAGGTCAAGAAAGAGCTGAAAGACGCGCGCAAAGTCTTCGATCCAAGCACAGAGCTTGGCCGCCGCCGCGCTGGCTTTGAAGACGCTCCCGTTATCGATGTTGGCGCCGCACTTGAAGCTTCGATGCCGAAGGAACCGCTCACGGTGGTCTTATCCACCAAAGGCTGGATTCGCGGCATGAAAGGTCACGGCATCGACCTGGCTTCCGCCAAATTCAAAGATGGCGATACGCTCCTTTTCTCCGAAGAGGTGCATACGACCGACAAGCTTATTCTGATGTCCTCCGATGGACGCGCCTTCACGCTAACCTGCGATAAGCTGCCGGGCGGACGCGGACACGGAGAGCCCATCCGAATTTCAATCGACCTCGAAGATAGTGTCGATATTGTCGGCATGTTCAAACTCGACGGGTCCCGCAAACGCATCATGGCCTCCGACGCGGGATATGGCTTCATCGTTCAAGAAAGTGAGCTGGAATCCAACCGTAAGGCAGGTAAATCCGTTGTGTCTGTGCCAGACGGCGGCAGGCTCCTAAAAGTTGACCTAGCTGAAGGCGATCATGTCGGCGTTATCGGGACCAACAAAAAGCTCCTCATCTTCCCAATCGATGAGTTGCCGGAAATGTCTCGCGGCAAGGGTAACAAGCTCCAAAACTATCGTGGAGCTGACAAACTTGCTGACGCGATCGTCTTCCATGCGGAAGACGGGCTGATCGTGACCGACAGTGCAGGCCGGATGCGCGGCTTCCCGGAATGGCGGGAATGGATCGGCAAACGCGCTCAAGCCGGGAGAGTTGCAATGCGCGGTTTCCCGCGTTCGGGAACATTTACGGGATAGCATCGCGGCGCTAAACTCCGAGAATGATTACTCCTGGATATGTGCAGCGCATGGCGCGCTATAATCGCTGGCAAAATGAAAGTATTTACGCCGCCGCTGACGGCTTGTCCGACGCGGCACGCCGCATGGATCGCGGGAGCTTCTTTCAGTCTATCCATGCCACCCTCTCACATGTGCTTTGGGCAGATGAGCTGTGGATGAGCCGTTTGTCAGATTGGGAAGCGCCGACGGGCACCTCCAGACAGACCCCGCTATATGATGATTGGGACGCGCTAAAAGCCCGGCGCGCGGCAGCAGATCAACGCTTTCTAGTTTGGGGCGACGGCCTCACACAGGCGGAGGTCGATGGCGATCTCGAATGGTATTCTGGGACGCTAAAACGCGGCATGACCAGCCCGCGCGGGATTTGCATCATGCAGGTGTTTAATCACCAAACGCATCATCGCGGGCAAGTGCACGCCATGCTCACCGCCGCAGGGGCGAGCCCTGAAGATACCGATATTCCGTTTATGCCGGATGCCTATCTTTAGACGCCGAGCACGTCGCTCATGTCATAGAGGCCAGGTGGCTGAGCCGCGACCCATTCCGCCGCTTTGATGGCGCCATAGGCAAATACAGCGCGGTCTAAAGCTGTGTGACGGAGGGATAGAATTTCCATCTCTGAGGCAAACGTCACCTCATGATCGCCGATCACACCCCCGCTGCGCCGGACTGAGAACCCAATCTCACCCGGAACGCGTTTCGCATCCGGCCCGTCATACGGCGCGGTACGCAGATCATTCAAAGCTTGTGAACGCCCTTTCGCGGCGGCGTCGCCTAGCATCAGCGCGGTACCAGAAGGCGCATCTACTTTGTGTCGGTGATGCGTTTCCGCGACTTCGATGTCCCAATCTTCCCCCAACCTCGCGGCGGCCTGCTTGACCAGCGCTTCCAGCAAGTTGACACCAAGCGAGAAATTCCCGGCTTTCACAATCGCGGCCGATGCTGACGCGGACTTGATTTGCTGCTCCTCAGCCTCAGAAAAACCTGTGGTGCCGATAACGAAGGCTGGGGCACCAGATTTCGACAGTGCGGACAGAGTCGCTGCTGGCACCGTAAAATCAATCCAAACGGTCGCGTCTCGGGCCGCGTGTGAAATATCGGCCTGCACCGTCACACCATTCGGGTCGAGGCCGCCAAGTGTGCCTAGGTCTTTGCCGATCTGATCTGATCCGGGCGCTTCGCTGCCACCAGAAACCTTATGACCAGCGCGAAGGGCCGCGCCAATCAGTTGGCGGCCCATACGACCGGCACTTCCGGCAACGGCGATATTCAATTGTGTCGTCATGCCCGCCTTATACAGAGCTTCGCCCCGCTGGCCATATCCTAGTCGCGCCCTGGGCAGAGAGCAGCTTTGTGTTAAGCATAATGACCCAACCCAAAATTGGCGCCTGATGGAGGGATACCATGATCAAACACGTTCTGGCCGGACTGGCATCAGCGCTCTGCCTTAGCGCGCCCGCTTTAGCACAGACCTTTAGCCATACCCACGGGACCAAAGGATATCACGGCCACGATATCACGACCTATACCGTAACTGGCGCCTGCTGTTGCTGCTGCGGTGCCGAGACCGCGACCGAGCTCCTGAACCCATCGCATCAAACGAACCGAACCTATGTTAGACGGTACACACATCCGACAGTCGAGCGCAGAACCTATACACGGGTCATTGAGCCTCATACGTCCTATCACGCGTCCCGAGAACATCATCACGAACACAGCCAAGTCGTTCATCATGAGGCCCACTCGTATCATGCCGCCCCCATCCTGACCCATGATGAACGCCGCGAAAGAGACTACGCGCTCGCCGGCGAAGGCCATACTGACCGGGCCCATGCATGGGCGCATTACGATCGCAAATGGCGCTCACGGACCAACGATAAACGCCACTAGGCAGGTCTCTCTCTCGCTGCTAAGGCCGCCGCATGTATCAGATATCTGCTCGAGGCCCGCGCGCGGCCATTGAAACCGCCTGGGACACGCTTGCCTGGACAGATCCATCTCCGGCGGGTGCGGTGGATGCGAAAGAAGACACAAGGTTGACCTGGCGCCTCGATGCCTATGCGGAAACCCGCGAGGATGCGGACGCCAGCGCCGCACTCATCCGTGACGTAGCGCCTGAACTGAACCCGGTCATTGAAGCTTTAGAGGATCGCGATTGGGTCACTCTATCGCTTGAAGGCCTGCCGCCCGTTCGCGCAGGACGCTTCATCGTGGCAGGCAGCCATGCGCTCACCAAAACGGCGCCTGGGAAAACCGATATTTTGATCGAGGCGGGACCAGCATTTGGGACAGGCCACCATGGCACAACGCTAGGATGTTTACTCGGATATGAGCATGTCCTCAAAACCGGCGTCCCCAACAAAGTTCTGGATGTTGGGACAGGCTCTGGTGTGCTCGCCATCGCTGCGATCAAAACCGGCGCGCAGCGTGCCATCGGAACAGAGATTGACGTGCAGAGTGTTGCTGTCGCGAACGAAAACGCGCGCAAAAACAATGTCGCCAACCGCTTCACGACCTACCACACGCGCGGCGCCACCAATCGGATTATCCAAGCCGCAGCGCCGTATGATTTGATTTTTGCGAATATTCTTGCAGGCCCCCTCACGCGGCTCTCGCCGAAATTGGTGCCGCTTTTAAAGACCGATGGTCATATCATCTTGTCGGGCCTACTCACCCGCCAGGAACCACTAGTCCGCGCCGCCTATAGGGGACGCGGACTATCATTGGTCAAGCGCATCCGCCGAGACGGATGGTCAACTTTGGTCTTACAACGCGGGTCTTAGTGCGACAGACGACGCGCGTGACGCGCTGAACGCTGGGCAAGAATACGTGGCTTAGATGCAACGAGATCTTCTTCGCTCACCGCGACGGTGATTCCGTTTTGGGGTGTGATTTCTTGAACATTGCGAGAAATGCTCGGGAAGAAAGCTTGGAGCCCGGCATAGCCGCGCAGAATATTGTTGGTTTTCATTATACTAGTCCTGGGAGGGGTTTTTTATTGTAGCTGCCATATAGGAGCATATGGTTGCAAAAGAATATACGAATCCTTGAAATTTCATGCATTCACGCATAGCTAAGTTTCATCTTTGCACCACAGCAAAATCGGGACTATTCAAAGCTCATGAAACAGAATTTTGACGTCAAAGGCGGTCCCCAAATTGGCCGCGACAATCTTCCGAAACTACGTGCCGAGATGAAGCGTCAGCAGCTCGACGGCTTCTACGTCCCACACGAGGACGAGTATCAGAACGAATACCTGCCTGACGCGAATGAGCGCCTGGCCTGGGTAAGTGGATTCACCGGCTCGTTCGGCTCCGCCATGATCCTTATGGATCGCGCCGTCCTATTCGCCGATGGCCGCTACACCATTCAAGCCGCAGATCAGACCGACAGTGACTTGTTTGAGCGTGTCCACGTCCCTGATCCTGGCCCCTTTGGCTGGCTAAGCGCGCAAGACCTGACCGACAAGACGCTCGGTTATGACGCTGCATTGATGACCCCGAATGATGTTACGAGCTTTGAGGCGGCGGCGAAAAAAGCCGGGGCCGTGATCCAGTCTGTCAGCGAAAACCCGATCGACCTCGCCTGGGCAGATCGCCCGCCGCAGCCGGTCGAGCTGATTCATCCCCACGGTCTCGAGTTCGCGGGGCAAAGCTCCACTGAAAAGCGTGCCGAAATCGCTGAGTCGTTGCAAGAAAGCGGCGCAGACGCGGTTGTCATTACGGCACCCGCCAGCATTGCCTGGCTGTTCAACATTCGCGGCGGTGATGTCGCTTGTTCACCGCTTCCACTGGCGCGAGCAATTGTCCGCGATGATGGTAGCGCAACCCTGTTCGCCGACCCCGCGAAAGAGAGCGAAGGCTTGCGCGAACATCTCGGTAACGAAGTCACCCTCGCGCCAATCGATACAATGCCAGAGGCGCTCTCCGAGCTGAAAGACCAAACTGTTAGTCTCGACCCCGCCTTGGCGTCCGCGTGGTTTTTCCAGGCCTTAGAAGTTGCGGGCGCGACCTTGGTTCGCGAACCTGATCCAGTCCTCCTGCCGAAGGCGTGTAAGAATGCAGCTGAGCTTGCTGGTACGGCCGCGGCCCACCGACGCGACGGCGTTGCGGTGACGCGCTTCCTCCACTGGCTGGACACAGAAGCCCAGTCCGGCACCTATACCGAAATCGACGCGGCCCTGAAGCTGCTCGACTTCCGGACGGTCGATAGCAGCATGAAGGACATGTCGTTCGAGACGATTTCCGGCGCTGGCCCGAACGGTGCCCTGCCCCATTACCGCGTGTCCTCTGCGTCCAATCGAACGCTCGAACGCGGATCGCTCTACTTGGTGGATAGTGGTGGCCAATATCCCGACGGGACGACGGACATCACGCGCACCGTCGCGATCGGTGATCCATCCGAAGATATGCGGCGCCATTACACGCTTGTCCTTAAAGGGCATATCGCACTCGACCGCGTGCGCTACCCAGAAGGCACGACCGGTACTCATCTCGATACGCTTGCGCGCCATGCCTTATGGCAGGCCGGACTAGATTATGATCACGGCACAGGCCACGGCGTTGGCGTCTATCTCGGCGTGCATGAAGGCCCGCAACGCATCGCCAGGGCGTGGAACGCGATTCCGCTGATGCCGGGCATGATCGTGTCGAACGAGCCTGGCTTCTATAAAGAAGGCGCTTACGGCATTCGGATCGAGAATCTGCAATATGTCACGCCGGCGGAAGAGATCGAAGGTGGCGACCGCGCCATGTTGGGCTTCGAATGCTTGACCTTCGCGCCGCTCGCCCGCGCGCTCATCGATACTGATCTTCTCAGCGCTCAAGAACGCGATTGGGTCGATGACTATCATCAGCGCGTGCTGACCGAGATCGGCCCGCTAATTGATGGCGACGCCGCGGCGTGGATGAAGAATGCTTGTCAGCCCCTCTAGAGGCCGCTGACTAGCTCAATCCACTCAGCTTCAGTCATCACCGTGACGCCGAGATCCTGCGCTTTTTTCAGCTTTGATCCGGCGCCCGGGCCAGCGACGAGAATATCGGTCCGGCCCGATACAGACCCAGACACTTTCGCGCCGAGCGACGTCGCCCTCGCTTTCGCCTCATCGCGGGTCATCGCTTCCAATGTGCCGGTGAAGACGACCGTTTTTCCAGAGACTGGGCTTTCGCTCGCCGGAGCCTCGCCATCTTGAATGTCGAGCTCTTGGATGAGTTCGGCCATCATATCTCGATTGTGCGGCTCAGCGGCGAAGGCTTTCAGCGCGCCGACGGCTGCGCCGCCCACGCCATCTATCGAGACAAGCGCCTGCTCGGCCTCGCCATCCGGAGCATCGCGCGCCGCCTCGACGGCGCCCCAAAACTCCGCCCATTTAACGAAAGTGCGCGAGAAGAGATCAGACGTCGTTTGCCCGACATGCCGAATGCCAAGCCCATTTAGAAAGCGCGCAAACGGCGCTTTTCGACGCTCGTCGATTGCCGCGAAAAGCTTGGCTGCGGAAACGCTTCCAAAGCCCTCCCATTCAGACAGGGGCGGATAGCCAGTAGCCTCAATCCGTTCAGGAAGCTGGAAAATATGCTGCGGCGCGCTGACAATCCCGCGCTCGTAAAACAGTTCAATCTGCTTGGCGCCGATGCCGTCTATGTCGAGCGCTTTACGCGATACAAAGTGCTTTAACCGCTCAATCGCTTGGGCGGGGCAAATCAGCCCGCCTGTACAGCGACGCCGCACATCAGTTTTCCCCTTATCATCAATTTCGCGCACCGCTGCTGAGCCGCATTCCGGGCAGACTTCTGGCATCTGAAAAGGTGCAGCACGATCTGCACGATCCGGGTCGAGCACCCGCAGGACTTGCGGGATGACATCGCCGGCCCGCTGAATTTCGACTTGATCGCCGACCCGCACATCCAGGCGTTCAATTTCTTCTTCATTGTGCAAAGTCGCATTCGAGACAACGACGCCGCCAACTGTGATCGGCTTCAGCCGTGCAACCGGCGTTAGCGACCCAGTCCGCCCGACTTGAATGTCGATCGCTTCCAAGACCGTGACAGCTTTCTCAGCCGGAAACTTGTGCGCGATCGCCCAGCGCGGGAACCGGCTAACTTTGCCGAGCCGTTGTTGCCAGTCCAAACGATTGACCTTGTAGACGACCCCGTCAATGTCATAGCCGAGCGCAGCGCGGCGTTCGATCATATCGTGATAGGCGGTGATCAGCCCCTCAACCTTGTCATGCGCTTTGAAAAGAGTGTTGGTGTCGAAACCCCATTCACCGAGCGCATTGACCGCATCGACTTGGGTGTCTGCGAAAGGCTCTGAGACTTCACCCCAGGCATAAGCAAAGAATTTGAGTGGCCTTTGCGCGGTCACGCGAGGATCTTTCTGGCGCAAACTCCCGGCAGCGGCATTGCGCGGGTTCATATAGAGCTTACGCCCCGCCGCCTCTTCTGTCGCGTTGAGCGCGGCGAAGGCCTCGTCACTCATATAGACCTCGCCGCGGATTTCGATGCGCGACGGCCAGCCCCGCCCCTCCAGAACATCTGGCACATCATCGAGTGTGCGCGCATTGGCGGTCACGTCTTCACCAACTTGGCCGTTACCGCGTGTCGCGGCCTTTTCAAGCCGTCCATCTTGATAGGTCAGGCTAAGTGAGAGCCCGTCAATTTTGGGCTCGGCTGTAATCTCTAAAGGTTCATCATCGCTCAATCCGAGAAAACGTCGGATACGATCGGCGAAGTCTTGGACATCCTCATCGGTGAACGCATTGTCCAGGGACAGCATTGGCACGCCATGTTCGATTTTCCCGAACCCGTCGCTGACGGCGCCGCTGACCGTATCGCTTGGGCTGTCAGAGCGCTTTAGCTCGGGAAACCGTGCCTCAATCGCGAGATTGCGCTTTCGCAGGGCATCATATTCCGCATCTGTGAGGTGCGGGGCATCTTCGCCATAATAGGCGGCGTCCGCGAGTTTGATCTCAGTGACCAGCCGCGCAAGTTCTTTGCGGGCCTGGTCTTCGGTAAGCGTTTCGACCGCTATCTCTTCATTCATGCCGCCTCCAGCAATTTCAATGCGGCGGCACGCGCCTCATTGGTAATGCTGGAGCCTGACAACATTCGCGCAATTTCTTCAAGCCGTTGGCCATCATCTAATTGTGCAACATGTGTGAAAACCTGATCTTGCGCGTTCATCTCTTTCATCACGCGCCATTGCCGGGATGCGGCTGAAGCGACCTGTGGACTGTGGGTTACAGCGAAAACCTGCCGGTCTTTTGCAAGCTCAGCCAAACGTTCTCCGATAGCCGCCGCAACTGCGCCGCCAACGCCTTGGTCAGCTTCATCAAAGATCAGCGTGCAAGCCCGTCCGGATTCACTCAAGGCGCATTTCAGTGCAAGTGAGAAGCGCGCCAGTTCACCGCCGGACGCAACATCTTTCAGTGGCCCAAAGCTGGCACCAGGATTGGTTTGAACCTCAAATGCAGCGCGCTCCAGACCGCGCGCACCGCTATCGTCTTCGCCAATCGGCGTAAAGGCGACACGGACTCGCACGCGGTCCAAGTGCAGCGGTGCCAATTGGGTCTGAATATCTTGCTCCAAAGACTTCGCCTTTTGCAGACGCGCCTTACTCAGCCGTGTCGCTACCTTTTTCCAGTCATCGCCGGTTTTTGTTTCGAGCAAAACCGCTTGTTCGAAAGCTTCGGCATCTGAGTCGCATAGCGCCAGCTCGCGCCGAAACCGTTCTAACGTATCTGCGAGTAATTCCGGCTGGCTATCATATTTCCGCGCCAGCGCGCGCAGCGCAAACAAACGTTCCTCGACAGCCGCAAGCTGCGTTGCATCATGCTCAGAGTATTGCGCAAGGGTGGAGACGCAGGACTGGGCTTCAGAAAGCTCGATCAAGGTTCGCTCCAGCGCCTCCGAAGCGCCCTCTGCGACGGTGGGCAGTTTGTCGTCTAAGGTCTCGAGCCCCGGGATCCGAACAATGCGATCAACCGCTTTGGCCGCGCGCATCAAGGCGTCTTCGAGTTTCGGGTCGGCGAGCGCCTTTGTCGACTCATTGACCGCGTCCGTGATCCGCTCAGACTGTAACAGAGCGCCGCGCCGGGAGGTGAGCGTCTCTAGCTCGCCCTGCTCTGGCGCCATCCTTGAGAGCTCTTGTACAGCAAAGGTCAGCCATTCCTGGCGGTCTCGCGCGGATTGAACATCAGCCTCTAGTTGGATACGGGCCGCACGGGCCGTTTCGAAAGCTTGCCAAGCGGCCTGGCAGGACTCAGCTTGCATTTCTAGTCCGCCATAAGCGTCGAGCAGTTCCAAGTGTGAGGATGGCTTCATCAGGCGCGAGGCCGCATGCTGCCCGTGAATTTCAACCAAAACATCCGCAAGTTCAGACAGGATCGCTGCAGCAACCGATTGCGCATTTACAAATGCGCGCGAGGGGCCACTCTGCGAGACGGTTCGCCGCAATACCAACATTTCCGATGGATCGTGAGCAATGTCGTGGCGCGCCAAGACGTCCCAGGCTGGGTGACTGGCCGCGAGAGAAAATTCCGCCGTAATGCTCGCCTGGTCTGCGCCGGCGCGGACCTGTTTCCGGTCCGCAGCGGCGCCCATGACGAGGCCGAGTGCATCGAGAATGATCGATTTACCTGCGCCGGTTTCCCCGGTTAGAGCTGTAAATCCATCGGCCGCCTCAAGATCGAGGCGATCAATTAGAACGAAAGATTGGATCGAAAGCGCGTATAACATACGCCTTTCATACTACAGGAACAAAATGAGAACAAGCCCTAGCTTCCGCCCGGGATAAGGCGTTGAAGCCATGTCCTTTTTTGTACTTCCGTCGCGCCTTCCGGGTCGAGCCCCTGTCCGCTCAGCAAGCGATACGAGTACCGATACCAGACGCTTTCCGGATAATTGTATCCAAGCACTGCCCCCGCCGCGAGCGCTTCTTGTCTGAGGCCAGTCGACAGATAAACCTCGACCAAGCGGTGGAGCGCCTCTGGCGTGTGACTTGTCGTGTCATAGTCGCTGACAACGGTGCGGAAACGATTGATCGCCGACAAATGCTGATTGCGGCGCAGATACCAGCGCCCAATTGCCATCTCTTTGCCAGCCAGCTGATCGTAAACCATGTCCAGTTTCACCGTCGCATCGCGGGCATAATCAGAGTCCGGATAACGACGCGCCACATCTAGGAGGGCGTCGCGGGCGAGTTCTGTTGTCTTCTGGTCCCGGCCGACGTCCATGATCTGGTCAAAATAGCTCACGGCGATCAGATAGTACGCATAAGACGCGCCCTGGCCGGCAGGATTGAGGGACAAATAGCGCTGAGCGGTCGTAATCGCCTCATCATAGGCGCGCGATTCGTACGATGCGAACGCGGACATCAGTGAAGACCGACGCGCCCATTCAGAATAAGGGTGCTGGCGCTCCACCTCGTTAAACAGGAGGATCGATTGTTGATAATCGCGCTTGTCCAATTCCTCAACAGCGCGGGCATATAGAAGCTCCACTGGACGCTCCACATAAGCCAGTTCCGCACGCCGATTAGAGTTTTGGCAAGCTGTCAGAACCAGTGCAGAAACTGCGGTCGCGAGCAGAGCAATGTGTACTTTACGCATGAGTCAAATGGCCCGTTTGCTGTTCGGGCGTAGTTTCCCCAGGTGGCCAATTTTGTAAAGTCTAACACTGTTGCCAGGCTGGCATTGTGAGTGTGTTTTACGCACTTGTCATAAAACCGGTTCGGCCTAGTTCTTTATATCGAATGGTATGCACTATTCCGTGCCGCCTCGTGAGAATGATATGTCAGATCTAGAGAGAACTAATCTAACTGCGAGTGAAGTCGACCGTCTTGTTGGCGATCGAATTCGTCGTCGTCGCATCCTGATGGGCCTCACGCAGGACCAATTGGGCGAATCGCTGGGCATCTCATATCAGCAAATTCAAAAGTACGAGACTGGTGCGAACCGAGTCAGCGCAGGACGGTTGTATCTGATTGCTTCACGTCTCGAAGTATCTCCCGGTTGGTTTTTTGATCCCGTCAAATCTGACGCATCAAGCGACGATTTTGATGAGCTGGGTTCCTCGCGCTTATTAATGGAGTTTGTGCGGAGCTTTGCCCGGATCAATGATGAGCGCCTTAAGGGCGTTCTCGTATCCCTCGTCCGCGCAATGGCTGACGAAGACTCTGATGAGCTCGGCTCTGAGGCTCCAAACGGAAACGGGGCTCACGAAGAGCGCGCTCCGATTCGTTAGAATCTTTCTCTGAAAACTTAGATTGTCGGGGCTAGATGCCCCGCCAGATATGAAAAAGGGAGGTCAAAAAGACCTCCCTTAAACACTATACACGATACTATACTAAATAGGGTCATACCTGATTTGGTGACAATAGGAAACCCATGCCACCACGCATGACGAATTCGTAAAGCTTAACCCGTGACGGTTTTCGCAAGGGCGCGCGCTTGCGCTTTCCAATTGTCGCGTGTCATTCGACCTGGGAAACGCAGCAAGCCTTCAAGCACGTCCATCTGAGCTTTGCGAAGTTTCGCAATCTGCCAGAAGTGGTAAATGCCAGCATCGTTCAAGCGACGCTCAAGCACGGCGCCTACGCCTTTGATCAATTTCAGATCATCAATCTGACCGATTGGCTTAGCAATGCCGCCCTTTTCGTCAGTTGAAGGCTGAGCGGTGGTTTTCGGCGCAGCTTTCGCTTTGACAGCTTTAGGCGCAGCCTTGGTCTTGGCTTTCGCTTTGACCTTTTTGGCTTTCTTCACCTTCTTGGCTTTGCCACCGACGGACGCGATCTCTTCGCTCAAACGCTCTACACGCGCTTTGACCTTTTCGTCTGCGCCATCAGCGTTCGCACGTAGGTCAGCAACTTGCTCTTCCAACTCATCGAGCTTGCTATGCAGCTTTTCAGCCTTTTTAGACTTCAAAGAGAACTGTTTCAGACCAAGCGCTTCACGCATCCGTTCCATGCGAGCTTCAAGACGTTCACGCTGTTCAGATTGGAACTTCGTGACGGCCTCAGTGGCCTCTCCGGTTGCTTCAGCAACGCGGCCACGAACCTTCGCAGCTTCTTCAGCAACGCGGTTCATTTGTTCCGTCATTCTTGAGATCGCAGTGTTTGACGTCAGACGCGCGCGTACATCGCTTTCGATTTCTTCGCCGCGTGCCACGAGATCTTCAAACAGAACCTCGCCTTGGCCGCTGACTTTACCAACGCCTTCTGCAGCAACGTCATAGGCTTTGCCGTATGCGCCCACGCCAGCGAGCCAAATCTTGTGCGCAACATCAAAGCCCTTTGCTTCGATCGCAGCACCCATGAATTGCGCTTTGGCTTTATTCTCAGCCTTTTTCGCTTTCTTGTCTTTTTTGTCTTTCTTCGCCATGTCACGGCTCCGTTGATTTCGGGGGAATAGCCCTTTGCTCTTCCTCATTGCGCCCTGAGATAGGCGACATGTCTAGAAAACGCATACTAATCCGCTCAGGACATTGCTCGCGCCGCACGCGAATTTTTGATTAGCCCTACTCGTAAATTGGACTATTATCGACTAAATGAGGTGGGTATTTGCAGCATTTCTGTTAGCCTCCCCCGTTGCACATGCGGAGGATGAGGCGCAGCGGATTGCCTTCTCGGAAGGCCGCTATCACGAGGCTGTGCTCCTTTCTGCGACACAACCCTCTGCAGACAATCTGGCCTTTTCCGCCCGCAGTCTTCTCGCTGAAGCTGTAAGTGATCCAGGCTTTATCCCGCCGCCGCACCTCTTGGATGATGCAGAAGCAAAAGCGCGCGAAGCCCTAACGCTTGAGCCCGATCATGTTGAAGCGCGCCTGCAGCTCGCCATCGCTCTATCCCTGAAAGCGCGTCCGCTCTCGAACCGAGAAGCGATGCGCACTGGCTATGGCGACGAAGCCAAAGCGCTAGCTGATGCTGCCCTGCGCGACGAACCTGACAACACCTATGCGCATGGCTTCCTGGCCGTTTGGCATCTGGAAGTTCGCCGACGCGGCGGCGCGATTGGAGGGTCTGTCATGGGCGCTTCCGTGCGCAAAGCACGCCGCCACTATAGCGCAGCCATCCAGTCCGCACCCGATGATGCATCAATTCATTGGCAATATGCTCGCGCGCTAACTGCACTCAACGCCAAGCGTTATCGTGAAGAGATTACGAGCAGCCTCGATGCAGCTCTCGGCTGTCAGACCGAGACCCAGCTTGAGGATGTCATGCAGCGCCGGGCAAAAGCTCTACGTGATGAGCTTGAGACAAAAAGCTGGAAGCGCGCCGAGAAAACCGCCGCGCAAATGCTCTAAGCTCTATTCAGCGGCTACCGCTTCTAAGGCTTTCGCTTCTTCAAGAAACTTTTCGGCCTCAAGCGCCGCCATACATCCCATGCCCGCCGCTGTGACGGCCTGACGATAAGTCTCGTCCGTGACATCGCCTGCAGCGAAGACACCCGGAATATTCGTGGCGGTCGAATCTGGCGCCGTGATCAAATAGCCATTGTCGAACATGTCGAGCTTGCCAACGAACAGTTCGGTTGAAGGCGCATGTCCGATCGCGATGAAAACGCCGTGCACTGGCACATCTTCAACAGTGCCCGTCTCAACATTCTTAAGACGCGCAGCCGTGACGCCAAGCGGGTTCTCGTCGCCAACAACTTCTTCGAGCGTTGTGTTCCACCGCACTTCAATTTTTGGATGGTTGAGCAAGCGATGCTGCAGGATCTTCTCCGCACGAAGGCTATCGCGGCGGTGAACCAGAATGACTTTGGAGGCAAAATTTGTCAGGAACAGCGCTTCCTCGACGGCCGTATTTCCGCCGCCAACTACGACGACATCCTTCTGACGATAGAAGAAGCCATCACACGTCGCACAGGCTGACACGCCGAAGCCCTGGAATTTCTGCTCGCTCGGAAGCCCCAGCCATTTCGCTTGGGCTCCTGTAGAGATAATGACCGAATCTGCTGTGTAGATCGTGCCGCTATCGCCAATGGCTTTGAACGGTCTCGAATCCAAATCGACAGATGTAATGTGATCTTCAGCCAAGTTCGCGCTCATTTTAAGCGCGTGTTCTTTCATTTTTTCCATCAATTCCGGGCCCTGGATTTCTGCAAAGCCTGGATAGTTCTCGACCTCAGTCGTGATGGTTAGCTGTCCACCTGGCTGCGAGCCCGCCACGACGAGCGTGTCGCGCATTGCCCGCGCTGCATAGACCGCCGCGGTCCAGCCCGCCGGGCCAGAGCCAATAATCAAAATCTCAGTATGACGTGTGTTGCCTGCGGTATCCGCCATAACGCTCTCCATCTCCCGTTTCTCGGGCACAAATCTGTCCAGCGCTGGTTATGGGGATTCGCACAGAGATAATAAAGAGGGTAATCGCCTCACAGCCGCGTGAAGCTGTGCTTAAGTCTCCACGCCCATTTCCCAGGCCCAAACACGCTCTCCGCCGCTCCACATGGCATAGGTCACAGGCCCCTCGAGAGAAGCTGTATTCATCAAGCGCCGCGCCCAATCATCGCCCGGCGCCATATTGGCGGAATTCACACCCCAAAGAAGCTGCGCTTGCCGCAATCGTTTCTGATCAAGCGACCCATAAAGAATAGGCTGTGTCCCACGCACGCGGGAGAATTGCGCCAATCGGAAAATGTCTCCGGTGCGCAGCGCCAGCGGCGTATCATTTCGCTCTGCAATCGCCATTACAGCGCCCGCCGTCGTGTCCACATCGTCGGAGGCCTCGCCGCCGCCATCATATTGAACGAGTGCTTGACGGTAGTCATCGGCCTTTTCGACGGCTCGTATGATCCGGTTCATAATCGCAACTGCCGTGGCTGGATGGCGCCCAACCGCGGTTTCGGCAGACAGCATGACCGCATCCACACCTTGATAAACCGCTGTCGCAACATCACTCGCCTCAGCACGCGTCGGCGCCGCATTCTCAACCATGCTTTCCAGCATTTGCGTCGCAACGATGACGGGCTTAGCCGCATTGCGCGCTACACGGACGATACGGCGCTGGATCAGCGGCACTTCCTCGGGCGGAAACTCCACCCCGAGATCACCGCGTGCGATCATGACGGCATCCGTCGCCTCGACAATCGCATCCAGATTGTCGATCGCTGCCGGCTTTTCGAGTTTGGCGACAATCATCGCCTGATCGCCGATCAGGCTGCGGGCTTCATTGATATCCTCAACTGTCTGGACGAAGGAGAGCGCGATAATATCGACTCCCATCTCTAGCGCGAAAGCGAGATCACTCCGGTCTTTTTCGGACAGTGCTGGCACCGGCAGCGCTTTGCCGCGCACGGTGAAGCCTTTGCGGTCTTTTAGAACGCCCGGCAGCTCTGACCGCACCTTTGGCGTATCGCCCGCACTGACAACTGTGAAGATCAACAACCCGTCATCAGCTAGGATTGTGTCGCCTTCTTCCAGAACGCCCAAGATTTCAGCTCTTGGAACCGGAATTGTGTTTGGTTGATCTGTCTCTGCGCCTACGACGAGATCATACTCGCCGCGCATTTCGAGCTTCAATGCCCCACCTGGAAACTTACCCACTCGAATTTTAGGACCTTGCAAGTCGGCAAGCACAGCAATCGGACGCCCGAGCAGTTCTTCGGTTTTTCGAATAGTGTCGCAGGTCTGCTTGTGCTTTTCCTGCTCACCATGACTGAAATTCAGTCGGAACACATCGACACCAGCTTCCGCAAGCAACCGAATGGTTCCCGGCGCCGAGCTTCCGGGCCCTAGGGTTGCAACGATCTTCGCGCAACGCCCACGTAACCCCGCCGCCAGTCTGCTCATCTTAGGTGTCCTTACCCAGTTCCGCCGCTTCGCGAACTTTGGCCTCGATTCCAGCCCAATCGCCAGCCTCCATTTCGGCTGGTGACGCAATCCAGGTTCCACCCGCCGCGATAACATTTGGCAGGCTTAGGTAGTCTTTTGCATTGTGCGGCTTCACGCCGCCGGTCGGCATAAAGTCGATATGTGGAAGCGGCCCAGCAAGTGACTTCAAGAAATTGGCGCCGCCAGATGCCTCAGCTGGGAAGAACTTCAACACGCCATAGCCCTCTTCAAACCGGGCCATAGCTTCGCTCGCGGTTGCAACGCCTGGCAGGATCACACCGTCATGATAGGCAAGCGCCTTCAAGAGTTCTGGCCCAGCCCCAGGTGACACAAGGAAGTCGGCGCCAGCTTTCAGAGCGGCATCAACATCGCCTTCTGAGCAGATGGTCCCTGCGCCGACAACGAGGCTCGGCTCAGCAGCTTTCATCTCGGTGATCACCTCAAGCGCGACAGGCGTACGAAGTGTAACTTCCGCACTTCGAAGGCCGCCCTTGATCAGTGCAGATGCAAGCGGCGCGGCGTGCGCGACTTCGGTTACAGTCAGGACTGGAACAATAGGAGCGCCATGCAGCGCCTCGCGAAAACTTGCGAGATTAATCATGCATCGAGATCCTCATCAAAATGTAGCGCTGCTGCTCCGATAAGGGCCGCTTCGCCTTGCATCAACAGGCGTATTGGAATGGGTTCCATGTAATGGCTCATGGGTCCACGCTCGAAAAACCGTGACAATGCTGTTGGTGTGGCCAGCCAATCGACGAGCCGTTCCGCAACACCGCCCGTGATCACCACGCCGCCGCGCGTGCCATTGATCAGCGCCGCATCGCCGAGGGCATCCAAGGTCGCACCAGCACGGATCTCGCAAATGTCCTTCGAAATCTGATCACCGGCATGAGCGCGGCGCATAATTTCGGCGGGCGCCGTTCGTAGCCACTCAACCCCATCGATATCGCACAGCGCTTCGTGGACGGCATCCAAGCCTGAACCAGACAAAACTAGCTCTTTGGACACATAGCCATGACGCTGTTGCAGGCGTTTGGTTAGCTCCCATTCGCGATCGGAGCGCGGCGCAAAAGCCGCGTGGCCGCCCTCACCTGTCATCACGCGCCATCCGCGCTCGCCCTCTGGTAAAAGCGTTGCCATGCCAAGGCCGGTGCCTGGACCCGCAACCAGGATCGGTGAACGCTCATCCGGCGTGCGCCCCTCATTCAGGACCCGAAAACTATCATCTCCAAGTTCCGGAATAGACCGCGCCATTGCGGCATAATCATTGACCAGTCGAACGCGTTCCAACCCTGTCTTGCGGGCGACCTCCTTGCTATTCACGGTCCAGTTGCGATTGGTCAAACGGACAACGCCATCTCTCACTGGGCCGGCAAATGCAAACAAAGCCTGATGCGGACGATTGTTTCCTAGCTGCCCGAGATAAACCCGGAGCGCATCATCAAACGAGCCAAAACTGTCACCCGGTAAAACGGCAATATCTTCTACTTCTGGGTGTCCGGCAAAGCCTAACCGCGCACGCCCGAAGCGCACATTGGTCCCGCCAATATCGCCGACCAAAACACTATCCGGCATCTTGTCCCCCTAACATCGAGAAGACGCTGCCGCCCTGCTCTGAATTACTGACGCCCGCCCTGAAGCCGCCAAACATTTCTCGCCCCAGTCCCATGGACGAGATGTTTGGTCGGAATGGTACAGGCTTGCGGCCTTCGAATTCACGCTCATCTACATGAAGATCAAGGCGCCCTTCAACCGCGTCCAGACGAATGATGTCACCATCTTGAACGCGGGCGAGTGGACCGTTCCGGCTGGCCTCCGGTCCGACATGGATCGCCGCCGGAAACTTACCCGACGCGCCTGACATTCGACCGTCTGTCACTAGAGCGACTTTGTGGCCCTTGTCATGGAGCGCACCAATCGCGCCGGACAGACCATGCAATTCAGGCATCCCGTTCGCGGCGGGGCCTTGGAAGCGCACGACAATTACTACATCGCGATCGAGCTCGCCTGCCTGGAATGCAGCTTTGACCGCTTCCTGGCTCTCGAACACGCGCGCGGGCGCTTCTGTGACATGACGCTCCGGCTTAACCGCTGAAACTTTGATCACGCCGCGTCCCAGTGGACCATCGAGCATTTGCAAGCCGCCTGAAGCCGAGAATGGATCCTCGGCCGGGCGAACAATCTCCAAGTCGCCGCTCTCGGTTGGCGCCTCGCGCCATTTCAGTTCGTCACCATCGAGCCAGGGCTCTTGAGAATAGGTACTGAGCGGGCCGTAGACGCCTTCGGCCTCGCCTTGCAGCAAGCCCGCTTTAAGCAGCTGCCCAACAACAAAGCCCATGCCACCAGCCGCGTGGAAGTGGTTCACATCAGCAGGGCCATTCGGATAGATCCGGCAGAGCAATGGCACCACATCACTGACATCTGCAAAGTCTTCGAGCGTGACTTCATAGCCCGCCGCCGCAGCCATCGCCGGGATGTGCAAGACATGATTGGTCGAGCCACCGGTCGCCATCAGACCGACCAGAGCGTTCACAAATGTGCGGGCATCCACCAGCTCCCCCGTCGGGCGGTATTCGCCTTTAATCGAGTTGGCGAGCGCTTGGCGAACTGAGGCGCGCGTGAGCGCTTCCCGCAAAGGTGTCCCTGGATTCGGAAATGCCGCCCCCGGCACATGGAAACCCATCACCTCCATCAGCATTTGGTTCGAGTTCGCGGTGCCGTAGAATGTGCACGTACCTTGTGTGTGATAACTCTCAGACTCGGCGCGCAGCAGCTCCTCGCGTCCGACATTTCCAAGCGCGAACTCCTGACGGATGCGTTGCTTCTCAGGGTTGGGCAAACCAGACGGCATTGGCCCAGCTGGCACCATGACATGCGGCAGCCAACCAAATCGCAAAGCCGCAATTGTCAGGCCTGGAATGATCTTGTCGCAAACCCCGAGATTGAGAACAGCGTCGTAGGCATCATGGCTGAGCGAGACCGCTGACGCCATCGCAATCACATCTCGGGAAAAGAGCGACAGCTCCATCCCCTCTTGGCCTTGCGTGACCCCATCACACATCGCCGGAACCCCGCCAGCCACTTGCGCAGTTGCGGTATTCTTGCGGGCTTCATCGCGAATGATTTCAGGATAGGTCTCAAACGGCGCGTGGGCCGAGAGCATATCATTATAGCTCGTTACGATACCGACATTTGGCCAACCCGATCCCAGGATTTGGGTCTTGTCCATGACCGCGCAACCAGCGGAGGCGTGCGCGAGATTGCCTTCGGTCAGCTTGGCGCGCGCAAACCCGGACGGGCGCCGCGCGCGGATCATTTCGAGATAGGCAGCGCGGCTGTCTTTGCTACGCGCTTCAATCCGAGCTGTGACCTCGGCGATTGTATCATGGATCTTGGTCATAGGCGTTAGGCCTCCCACCAGTCTCTATCATCGCGGCGCAGCATCAGTCTGGCCTCGACAGGACCATCTTCCAAACCAGCCTGATAGGTTTCCATTGGAACGTCTGCCTCTTCCCAGGCTTCGAGCAATCCGTCGACCCATTTCCAGGCCGCTTCAACTTCTTCGCGGCGCATAAATAGCGATAGGTTTCCGCGCACCACATCCATCAAGAGCCGCTCATAAGCATCAGGGTATCTCACCAGGAAATTATCGGCATAAGACAAGTTCAGCGGAAGCGATTTGATACGCAAGCCGCCAGGACCTGGCTCTTTGATCTGCAAATAGAGCCGAACACCCTCATCTGGCTGAACATTGATCACCAGGCGATTGGACTGGCTCTCGGTGCGTCCAAACATCGAGTGCGGGGTTTCCCGGAACTGAACGACAATTTCCGAGTGCCGATCCTTCATCCGCTTTCCAGTGCGCAGATAGAACGGCACCCTTGCCCAGCGCCAATTATCGACGGCCGCTTTGATCGCCACAAAAGTCTCTGTGTTGCTGTCCTCGCCGAGCTCTTCGAGATAACCTGGCACGGCCTCGCCTTGCACAGCACCTTTGGCATATTGAGCCCGCACTGTGTTGCGCCCTGCTTTCTCAGCCGTGATTGGTCGCAGCGCTTCGAGGACTTTGATCTTCTCGATCCGGATCGCATCGCCATCGATTGAGTTTGGTGGCTCCATCGCGATCAGACAGAGGAGCTGAAGCAAATGGTTCTGCACCATATCGCGCAGCGCCCCGGACCCATCATAATAACCAACCCGGTCGCCGACCCCGTAATGTTCCGACACGGTGATCTGGATGTGATCGATCGCCGTGCGGTTCCAAAGCGGTTCAAACAAGGAGTTCGCAAATCTGAGCACCATCAGATTCTGAACAGTCTCTTTCCCGAGATAGTGGTCGATCCGGTAAATACACTCTTCGGCGAAGACCGCGCCAACGCCCTCATTGATGGCCCGTGCGGAGGCGAGATCGGTTCCGACCGGTTTCTCTAAAACGACGCGAGAAGAGCCCGCGTTCAAGCCAGCTTTGCCGAGCGCTTCACAGATCGGAACATAGATTTTCGGTGTCACCGCAAGATAGAAAACAAGTGGACGATCATCCTGGATCGTCAGCAGCTCTTTTAGATCATCCCAATCCGCATCCGGCTGGGTCGCGTCCATGGCGACATAGTGAAGGTGCTTTTCAAACGCCTTCCATTCAGACGTGTCCAAATTGTCCGGCGTCGACTCATCACAGGCCTCAAATGCGAAGGCGCGAAATGCGTCATCGTCCATTTCAGACCGCGACACCCCAATGATTCGCGAGTCTTCCGGAATCTGTCCGTCAGCCCATCGGTGATACAAGGCAGGCAACAGCTTCCGGCGCGCCAAGTCGCCGGTGCCACCGAAGATAACAATGTCGAACGAGCCGACGGGAATAAACTCCGCCATACCGCTCCCTTTTGGTCTAGTTTTTCCAAGGATCGTATGGGCGCACGTGACAGCGGTGTCAACGCTTAAGCGACGTCGCGGCAGCGCAAAATGCAAAGCCCTGAAAACAAAAGACCCGGCCATGCGAAGGCCGGGTCTGAAGTGTTCTCAGCAGGTAAAGCGCTTTAGTTGCGGCTTTTATCAACCAGACGGTCATTCTGTGCCCAGTGCATCATGCCGCGCAGCTTCTCACCAACCTCTTCGATCAAGTGGTCATTTGTGCGTGCCCGCATCGACAAGAAGGATGGTGCGCCGGCCTGATTCTCTAGCACCCAATCGCGCGCAAACTTGCCGGACTGGATATCATCAAGGACAGCCTTCATCGCTTTCTTACTCTCGCTATCGACAACCCGCGGCCCGGAGACATATTCGCCATACTCCGCCGTGTTGGAAATAGAGTAGTTCATGTTGGCGATGCCGCCTTCATAGATCAGGTCGACGATCAATTTCGTCTCGTGAAGACATTCGAAGTAAGCCATTTCAGGCGCATAGCCTGCCTCGACCAATGTCTCAAAGCCAGCTTTGATCAGCTCGACAATGCCGCCACAAAGAACCGCCTGCTCACCGAACAGATCGGTCTCAGTCTCTTCTTTGAAAGAGGTTTCGATCACGCCGGCGCGCGTGTTGCCGATGCCTTTAGAATAAGACAGCGCAACGTCTTTCGCGGTGCCGGTTGCATCCTGATGGATCGCAATCAGCCCCGGAAGACCGAAGCCCATTTGGTATTGCGCGCGAAGCGTGTGGCCCGGGCCTTTTGGAGCCGACAGAGACACGTCCACGCTGGCTGGTGGGCGGATCAAGTTATAATGGATGTTGAAGCCATGGCCGAACATGATGTGCTGACCCTCGCGCACATGCGGCTCGATTTCGTTCGCCCAAAGCACGGCTTGCTTTTCGTCCGGCACCAGGATCATCACCACATCAGCCCATTGCGTAATCTCGCTTGGGCTCATCACGGTCAGCCCTTCAGCCTCCGCTTTTGGCTTCGAGGCAGATGTTGCTTGCAGGCCAATGCGCACGTCGACCCCATTGTCTTTTAGGTTCAGCGCATGGGCGTGACCCTGGCTACCATACCCAACGACCCCGACTTTCTTGCCTTGGATCAGGGACAGATCTGCGTCCTGCTCGTAAAAAATGTTCATCTCTACATTACTCCTTAGAGGGTCATTCTGGCGGCCTGAAGGGCCGGTTCTATTTCCGTTGATGGTAAAATCTCGAGGCGCTTACCGCGGCGGGTCAGGCTTTGCTCTAGCATTCTGAGCTGGCCGAGCGCCGAAGCATCAATTGTCCGAACGGCTGTCAGATCAAGCTGGCAATCGCTTGGTTTTTGCGCAGCCAAGGCCAAGTTTTCTTTAAGTGCTTCGCGGGTCCCCAAAACCAGGTCTCCTGCAAGCGCCACCGCACTACCATTGAAAGCGGCCTCTAGAGGCTGCAGCTTCTTCTTTGGGCGCGCCGCTTTCTTAAGGCGGCCAAGATTACCGGATACGATGCCGATCAAGTCGGTGCCGTCATTCCAATAGCGCTTCCACAAGGACGGTTCGGAAGAAATCCGCCACACCCATTCAAGCCCCACCCGGGACGCCCAGCGCGGTGCACGCTGAATGGAGCCCGCCACAAAATCAACGACCGCGCCAAGATGGGCGATCACTGGGGCATCGAGCTCTGACTGATTATGCTCGATCCAATCCTGCCCTTTTGCAGCGCCAAGCGAGACGACAATGAAATCGGGTTTCGCCGCATTGATCTTATCGCGGACGTCGTCGGAGCTCATGCTCTCAATGTCGCCAAATCCAGGATTGTGCCATCCCACAGCCGTAAGACGCCCCTGCTCCTCATTCAGCGCGTTGTGCGCGGCTTCTGCAGCGCCTTCGCGTCCGCCAAAGAAGAAGACGCGGATCGGCAGCGCGTCTTCCGATCTATCATTCCGCAAGCGATCAAACAGGTCCGACCCGGCAACGCGCTCCTCGAGCGGCATACCTAATTGGCGGGCAAGCCACACCACGGGCGCGCCATCGGCAAGACTGAGATCAGCGTTCACAACCTGGCGCATCGCCTCATCATTCTTGAGCGCGCGCACCATCCAATTAACGTTCGGGGTTACAAAAGAGAGGCGTGTCCGCGTCTTGACCGCTTGCTCGATCAGGCACACGGCCTCGTCGAGACTGACATTGTCCAATGGCATTCCAAAGACTGCCCAGACATCGCGGTCAAACGCCGAATTCATCCCTTCTCGGCTCCGCGTTTGATGGAGAGAACTCCGGTTCGGCTCACTTCAACGAGCCCTAGAGGGTCCATCAGGGCGCAGAATTGATCGATCTTGTCGCTCGCGCCGGTCAATTCGAAAATGAAGCTCTTATTGGTCGTATCGATGACGCGGGCGCGAAAGATTTCAGCGATCCGCAGCGCTTCAACGCGTTTGTCACCTTCGCCCGCAACTTTGATCAAAGCCAGTTCGCGTTCAATGCCGCGCTTAGACCGCGTGATGTCCGTGACGTTCGCCACAGGAACCAATCGCAGCAGCTGCGCTTCGATTTGCTCCAATGTGTGCGCGGTCCCCGCCGTGACGATTGTGATCCGCGAGCGATGCCGGTCACGGTCAACTTCGGCGACGGTCAGGCTTTCAATATTATAGCCGCGTGCTGAGAACAGCCCGACAACGCGGCCTAGAACGCCCGGCTCATTATCGACGATCACCGCGAGGGTGCGGCGCTCATCATCTTCTTCGACATGGCTCATATCATATGCACTGGCAGGACTGTCGCTCATTGCAGAGTCTCCTTGCGCTCGCCGAGATGGATGCCCGGGCGCCGTGATTTTAGATTGGATAGAAGCGCATTAGCTCGCTCTATTGCATCGCCGCGCTGATCGAGGCGTTGGTCATCATAGCGATCAACAACCGTATCGCGCCGGCGCGGATCGAGATGGGCCTGCAGCTCAGACACAAGCAAGCGCCGGCAATCCTCAATGAACTCCGCGCTATTGTCTGCCGTAGGGCCGCCCTGCCGCGTCAACGCCTCAATTTCGTAATAGGCGTACATCAGGGCGTCCAAGATGGGTGGTCGCGATCCGCGATACGCACCCTCTTTCTCGACACCCTTATTGCTGGGATCAATGTTCGGGAAGAAGAGCCGCCCCCGCTCCACAAGCGATGAAATGGCGAGCATCATATTGATGCGTTGTTGCAGGAAGCTTTGATCATTCGCCTGGTGCTGGCGCGTCCGCGCGAACATCGCCGCGCGGTTCAGCACATCAATACATGAATTGCCCCAGCCAAGGCTTTGCGCATCTACATTATGGCGCAGATTTTCCAGCTGCAGTGCACGCTGCTTGCGGGTTTCGTTACGGCTGACCAGAGCGCCAAACACCGCGATCACGGCCGACAGAATGGCGACCGCGATTTCAATGTGATCATTGAGCCATGCAAACATGTTCTCAACCTCTCCAGCTTTGCCTGTGCGCGAGGGACAGCTTCTGCCAGAGGCGTGAGCTAGGGAAAAGAGGCCAGATGTCATCAGACAAGCTTTCGTCCGGCCTCATCGATTTCATCGCCAGTGATTTCCGACAGGATCATCTCATTGTGCGCCGCGCCCGACGGGATCATCGGTAGGCAGTTTTCAGCCTTTGTGACCCGGCAATCGAAAATCACCGGCCCATCATAATCGATCATTTCCTGGATCTTGGCGTCGAGCTCGCTCGGATCGTCACAAATCAACCCGAGCGCGCCATAGGCCTCGGCCAGTTTCACAAAGTCCGGCAGGCTTTCCGAGTAGGAATGAGAGTAGCGCTCGCCATGCAATAGCTCCTGCCACTGGCGCACCATGCCCATCCACTCATTGTTCAGGATGAAGACTTTAATTGGCAATTTATGCTGAACCGCGGTCGAGACTTCCTGAAGAACCATCTGAACCGAAGCTTCGCCGGCAATATCGATCACTAGCGCATCTGTATGCGCCGCTTGAATGCCGACTGCTGCGGGCAAGCCGTATCCCATGGTTCCGAGTCCGCCGCTGGTCATCCAGCGATTGGGGTCTTCGAAATGATAGTGTTGTGCCGCCCACATCTGGTGCTGACCGACTTCGGTCGAGATATACGTCTCGCGGTCCTTGGTCAGCTCATATAGGCGCTCAATTGCATATTGCGGTTTGATCTCAGTTTCACTGTGGGCATAGGCAAAAGACTGCCGAGCCTTCCATGCCGCGATTTGCGCCTTCCACTCGGAGATATCTTTCGGCTTCGCGCTGCCCCAGGCCTCAATCATCGCTTCCAGGGCGCGTGCGGAGTCTGCGATGATCGGCACATCAGCGCGAATGACTTTGTTGATCGAGCTTGGATCAATATCGATATGGATCTTCTTCGAGCCCGGCGAGAACGCATCGATGCGTCCGGTGACGCGATCATCAAACCGCGCGCCAACACAGATCATCAGATCGCAATCATGCATCGCATTGTTTGCCTCATACGATCCGTGCATGCCGAGCATGCCGAGCCAATCGTCATGGCTCGCCGGAAACGCGCCAAGCCCCATCAGAGTTGATGTCACCGGAAAGCCGGTCAGCTTTTGCAGTTTGCGCAGCGCGTCGCTTGCTGCTGGCCCAGAATTGATGACGCCGCCGCCTGTATAAAAGACCGGGCGCCGCGCCTGCTTCATTAGGTCGACCGCGCGCTTGATCGCTTTTGCCTCTGGCTCTGTCTGTGGCCGGTACGTCGCTTTGTGAATGCCGTCTTTGCCAACGTAAGTGCCGGTCGCGAACTGAACATCTTTTGGAATATCAATGACAACTGGACCAGGGCGCCCGGTCGTTGCGATCAAGAAGGCTTCATGGATGGTCCGTGCCAGCTCATTCACATCAGTCACGAGATAATTGTGCTTGGCGCAGCAGCGCGTGATCCCAACCGTGTCGCATTCTTGGAAGGCATCAGTTCCGATCAGATGCGTCGGCACTTGCCCCGTCAGGACAACCATCGGGATAGAGTCCATCATCGCGTCGGTAATCGGCGTGACCATATTGGTGGCGCCTGGGCCTGAGGTCACCAGCGCAACGCCGGCATTTCCTGTCGACCGCGCATAGCCCTCTGCAGCGTGACCGGCGCCCTGTTCATGGCGGACCAAAACGTGCCGGATCGAAGGTTCGGTGAACAGCGCATCATAAATTGGAAGAACAGCCCCGCCGGGATACCCGAACATCACTTCCACCCCTTGTTCCTTTAGCGCAGTGATGACAATCTCTGCGCCAGTCATCTGGTCAGTGTCGGTCTTGGCCTCAGGCTTGGTCTGCATTTCCATGATCTTGATCCTTAAGGGTTTGCAGGGGTTGGTGGGTCTAGTTCAGGTTAAAAAAAAGGGTCTCTGTGAAGAGACCCGGTTATAAGCACCTGCTGCCGACGAAGTATAACGTCAGCGCAGGTGCCTAATAACGAGTACGACTGTTGGACGCATGAAGCGTTTCCTCCCAAAAGTTAATTGGGGCATAACTTACCGTTTATGCCCCGTCAACCTCCTTATAGAGGGCATGAATTACCCTTAATCGATCTTCGATGGAAAGGCTTGGAATCCTTGGCCAAAATGGAAACTGGCGGCCAATCCATGTGAATTGGCGTTTGGCATAGCGGCGCGTATCGCGCTTCGCATTCTCCGCCGCCGCTTCGGCGCTGAGTTCTCCGCGCAGATAGGCGATCAGCCAAGGGATGCCGTGCGCTTTCATTGCGGGCAGATCATCCGGCAGGCCTTGCGATGCCAGGCCTCGCGCCTCTTCCATCGCGCCTTCCATCAACATGCCCTCGAAGCGTCGATCGATCCGGGCATAGAGGCGTGACCGTGTCGGCGTCAGAGCAACGCCCATCCATTCTCCTTCGCCCAGGATCGGACGCCCCTTCTTACCTTGAAAGCTGGAGATCGACTTCCCCGTCGCGAACCAAACCTCTAAAGCCCGCGACAAACGTTGTTTGTCACCTTCGCCTAACCGCTCGGCCGTCTCACGGTCCACCTGCTCCAGCTTCTCACGCAAGCCCGGGACACCGTCAGCCTTAAAGATCTCGGCGACATCGCCGCGAATATCATCAGGCACCGGCGGTATCTCTGACAGACCTTCAATCAAGGCGAGATGATACAACCCCGTCCCGCCAATAATGATCGGCACCTTGCCGCGGCGCTGAACCTTTGAAATGACGGGCTTAACATCGTCGAGCCACTTGCCGGTTGAATACCGCTCGCTCGCAGCGACATGCCCGAACAGATGATGCTCAACGCCATCCATCTCTGCCGCGGCGGGGCGCGCTGAGATCACTCTCAATTCACGATAGACCTGCATAGAATCGGCGTTTATGACCTCGCCACCCAAACGCTTGGCAAGCGCAACAGAGAGAGCTGATTTGCCGCTCGCGGTTGGGCCATGAATTAAGATTGCGGGCTTCATAGGTTTAGTCGTAAGAAGCAGGCCGCTAAGCGTAAAGCCAGGAATGCTGCGATGATGGACAATTCTCCTCGATCTTCACACGTCGCCACAGCCGTTGCGCCAGTACGTTATGGCTTCATGAAACTCGGCGCAAAGCTTGAGGCCGCCTGTCAATCGGCGGGCCTAACTCAAACCAGTCATGTTCGTTTGCTTGGAACAGAAGAGAAGTGGGCCGCCGTCGAGATTGCCGTTTCGATTGGCGACGCAGATACCCGAGGCGTCCGGGCGCGACTGCGTGATGAGTTCGGTGACACAGCCGATATCGCACTCTTGCCCGCCCGTAACCGCAAGAAGCGCCTGCTCATCTCGGATATGGACTCCACTATCATTCAACAAGAATGCCTGGATGAACTCGCCGCCTATGCGGGCCTTAAAGATGAGATCGCTGCGATTACCGCCCGCGCCATGGCAGGAGAGCTGGATTTCGAAGGTGCGCTGACCGAGCGGGTTGGCAAGCTCAAGGGCCTGTCATTGGACGCCCTCGCGCAATGCTATGATGAGCGGATCACCCTGATGCCGGGCGGGTCTACCCTGACCGCGACGATGACGGCGAACAGCGCCTATTGTTTACTGGTCTCCGGCGGCTTCACCTATTTCACCGCAAGGGTGTCTGAGGCAGCTGGCTTTCAAGGTGACCGAGGCAACGTCCTGATCGATGATGGCGCCGCGCTCACTGGAGAAGTGGGCCGCCCAATCCTTGGTCGCGAAGCCAAGCTCGATGCGCTAGATGATGCGGCTTTCGCAAATGGCCTCAATCGACAAGACGCTGTGGCTATGGGTGACGGCGCGAATGATTTGGCGATGATTGAAGCGGCGGGCCTCGGGTTAGCGGTACATGCCAAACCGATCGTCGCCGAAGCGGCAGACGCGGCTATCAACGTGACGGACCTTACGACCGCGCTCTATTTTCAAGGCTATTCAGACAGCGAAATCGTCTGGCGCAGCTAGGGCTTAGCCCCGCACATCCACATCAATCGCTTGGAATCGTGTTTGGCGATTGCGGTACACGCGCACCAAGAGAGGCTGGCCTTCGCGCTCAGCCGCCTTATCCATGGCGACAAGCGCGTCTTCCGGTGTTTCGACGACCTCAAACGCCATTTCCATAACGACATCGCCTTTGCTCAATTTGCCAAAGCTCGGGCCACGCGGCGAGACAGAGCGCACGAGAACGCCAGTAATATCTGAAGGCACGCGGTAGCGCCGACGCTCGTCTTCGGTCAACTCAACGAAATCAACACCGAGCAAATTATCCGTAAGCGTGCTCTCAGTTTCGATCACTTCTTCTTCGTCGCTTCCATCATCGGCGTTGAGCTCACCAAGCTCAAAGTCGATCGTGCGGACCTGGCCATCGCGAACCAGTTCAACGCTGACCTGCTTACCGATTTCTGTATCCGCGACGATCCGGGTTAGCGCTCGCTCGTTGCGTACGGCCTGCCCGTCAAAGCTGACAATCAGATCACCAACTTCGAAATCTGCTTTCGAGGCGGGGCCGTCTTCGGTGATGCGGGTAATGATCACCCCGGTGCCGCCTTCAAGCCCATAAGCCTTCGCAAGATCCCGGTCGGCGTTTTGAATATTCACGCCAAACCAGCCGCGCCGAGCTTTACCGAACTCAATCAGTTGCGCACTGATCTGCTGCGCAAGATTGGACGGAATCGAGAAACCAAGCCCAACCGAGCCGCCTGTCGGCGTAATAATCGCAGTATTCACGCCGAGCACTTCGCCGTTCAAGTTGAACAGCGGCCCGCCTGAATTGCCTGAGTTAATCGCGGCGTCGGTCTGGATATAGTCGTCATAATTGCCGGACTGGATATCCCGATTGCGCGCCGAAACAATCCCGACCGAGACAGATCCGCCGAACCCAAACGGGTTGCCGATCGCCATTACCCAGTCGCCGACTTGAGCACTTTCGCTATCAGCCCATTCGACAAAGGCAAAAGGTTCGTCCTGTTCGACTTTCAGGACCGCGATGTCGGTCGCTTCATCCGTACCGATCAGTTCCGCGCGGAGGGTGCGCCCGTCAGAGAATACGGCATTGATCTCGTCCGCGCCGGTGATCACGTGATCATTGGTCACGATCAGGCCGTCAGCTGAAATCACAAAGCCGGATCCGAGCGCGCCTTCTTGGCTAAAGCCTTCTGGGTCGCGCCCGAAAAAGGGATTAAACTCGCTCAGCGGCTCGCCATCCTCAAACATTGGGAGGTCATTGGCGATGACTTTAGAGGTTGTGATGTTCACCACGGCGGGCATCAATTGCTTGGAAAGCTGCGTGAAACTATCCGGACGCGCTTGTTGATCCGCTGTCTCCGTCCGCTCCAATATGTCCGACAAAGACTGCCCGGCCGCGGTATGAGCAGCCAGCATAACAAGAGCAAAGGCAGAGACGGTTTTACGCATCAACGGGTTCTCCTACAGATGTAACGCATCTTACCCCTAACTAGGGCGTTATCTGGGCAGCGCGCAAGCCTTTCTCACCCACCAAACCTCACCATTACGTAAAGCAACAGCGCGCCAATCGCCATCGACCACAGACCGGATTGGCGAATGGTCGTTTCCGGCATCTCCGAAAGCCAAGCGCCAAAGCGTTTCATAGCGTCCGGCATCCCGGCATAGATTGCGCCTTCAATCAGGAACCACATCCCGATGCCCGCAAGTATAATAGTGAGCATCACTGCCGCTCCCGAATCAAAAGCCCCGCCGCAGCATAGGCTGGGCGGGGCTGTTTGGATATGCCACTGGCGACTAGCGGCGCGCCGTGCCGTTGATCCGAGCCTGATCAATAAACTCGTCACAAATGCCCAAATTATCTGGGCCCACAACCAGTTGCGTGCCTGCGGTGAAAGCCTGCTCACAGGCAATCAAGGCGCGTTGGAAGCGGAAGAATTCACGATCTTGCTCATAAGCAAGCGCGTAGATTTCGTTCCGCTGCGCGTCGCCTTCACCGCGGATCTGCTCTGACTCCCGGCGCGCTTCAGCGAGCAGAACTGTCCGCTCACGCTCGGCTTCAGCGCGAACCAGTTTCGCCCGCTCGTCACCTTCGGCGCGAATCTGTTCGGCTTGCTGGTTTCGTGTTGCCGCCATCCGGTCAAACACACGCTGCGATACGTCTGGCGGAAGATCCACACGCTTGATTCGCACATCGATAATGTCGATGCCTCGACCCGCAATCGAGCCGCTAAGATTGTCGCGAATCTGATCCATCAGCTCAGAGCGTTGACCGGAAATGATCTCTTCTGGCAGCTGGCTACCCAGCGCGTCCCGGATCGCGGTTTCGGTAAACCGCAAAAGCTGGCTCTGCGCGACACGCTGTGTGCCCATTCGCTGATAGAAAGCCAGCGGTTCAGAAATCCGCCAACGCACAAATGCGTCCACGATCAACTGCTCCTGGTTTGACGCGAAGACCTCGATGTTCGGCACATCTAGGCCCAAGTTGCGCTTGTCATAAGTCACGACAGACTGAACGAAGGGGATCTTGAATTTGAGGCCCGCCTCATCGGTACCGGGCTCGTTATAGGCTTCAACCGCCGCACCAACTTGCAACACGAGTGACTGCTCGCGTTGGTCAACAATGAAGAATGAATTGAGCAGTGCGATGAGCACCGCGATCACAGTAACTATGCCAATAACTCCAAACGGTTTCATGATTAGTTCCCTCCGCCGCTTCGATTGACACGATCCAGCGGCAGATAAGGCACTGCACCAGAGTCACTGTCGAGGATAAGCTTGTCCGAACGGTTCAGAACACGCTCCATCGTTTCAAGATACATACGTTCACGCGTCACCTGAGGCGCTTTCTGATACTCGTTCAGAATTTGCACGAAGCGATCAGCTTCACCGGTCGCATCTGCGATCACGCGGTCACGATAGGCTTGCGCGTCCTGCAAGATACGCTGCGCTTCACCACGAGCCCGCGGAACAATGTCATTCGCATAGAGATTGGCTTCTTGAACCAAGCGTTCCGCATCCTGACCCGCATTGATAACGTCAATGAAGTCTGCACGAACCGGAGCCGGTGCCAGCGCTTCTTGAATTTCGACGTTTTCGATTTGAACGCCCGCACCATAGTCAGCGAGCAATTGCTGCAGCTGATCACGCACGATATCCGCAATTTCACCGCGGCCAGTCGTCAATACAGCGTCGAGTGTCGACTTGCCGACAACTTCACGCATAATGCTCTCTGCAGCCGCTTTTACGAGTGGCGTGCCATTGTCGATGTTCAGGATAAAGTCCTGAGGGTTCTCACCGTCATAGAACCAGAACACGCGGAACTGGACGTCAACGATGTTCTCGTCCCCGGTCAACATCAGGCTCTCACCCTGATTGATGCCAACTTGTGTTTCTTGTTGTCGCTCAGATGGTAGGATTTCATGCGTTTCGATCGGGGCTGGCAAATGCACGTGTAGACCCGGGGTGAAGTTCTTTTGATATTCACCAAACCGGAACACCGCCGCCCGCTCGCCTTCGTTGACGATCACGACGCCGGTTGCCAACCAAGCAATTGCTGCCACGACGCCTAAAACAAGAAAACCACCCGGCCCTAAGCTTGGTCCGCCGCGACCACCGCCGCCGCCGCCGCCCCCACGCCCTCGGCGCGAGAAGCGTTCTTGCATTTTACGCATTTGTTCTTCGAGGTCAGATCCGCCGCCTTGGCCGCCGCCGCCACCTCCACCGCCGGGTCGTCCCCAGGGAGAATTGCCATCGCCATTGCCTCCAGAACCGCCACTGCCCCAAGGGCCGCCATTGGCCTTGGGAGGCTCGTCGCCATTTCCACTATTATCGTTCCAGGGCATTGCCCCTCCTTTTGGTCACACCAGATCTCTGGCTTTTTATGTTCCTGGTGCCTATTTGCGTTCAATAGGCCCCTTCATCAAGGACATAGCCCATGTTTTGGGACAAGAAAGAGCGTAAACAGCTGTCAGATGCGACAATAAGGACTGCCCTTGGGTCACCAGATTGGCTTTCGGGGGTCAGAATCGGTGAAAATGGACAGGTTACGCTGATCATTGAAACGCAGGCTGACGACCTTGAAGCGGCTGAAGCGATCCGGATCGAGGCAGAAGCGCGTACGCTCAACATTGCCGGTGTCAAAGATGTTCGCTCAGTCCTGACAGCAGAGGCGCCGCAAGGCACGGCAAGCGCTCAACCTTTGCCCACTCATGGCAGCACACGCAGGGTCAAGAAAGGCGCGCGTCTTTCCGATGAAGCGCTTTCACAAGGCCAGCCTGACCAAACATCGCAAATCGCCCCAATCCCAGGGATCTCGCGCATACTCGTCGTCGCCAGTGCCAAAGGCGGGGTCGGGAAATCGACCGTCTCGGTCAACCTGGCAGCCAGTTTCGCCAAACAGGGCCTGCGGGTCGGTTTGCTCGATGCGGATATTTACGGCCCCTCAATCCCGACAATGCTCGCGGTCGCAGATGCCAGCCCGGCCACCAATGCCGAGCAAAAACTCATCCCCGTCGAAGCGCATGGGATTGAGACTCTGTCGATTGGCTATCTTACCGATCCAGACGCTCCGATGATTTGGCGCGGCCCGATTGTACAGTCTGCGATCACACAGATGCTCAATGATGCGGCTTGGGGCACACCTGAGAACCCGCTTGACCTGCTCATCATCGACACGCCGCCCGGCACAGGCGAAGCACAGCTCACTTTGGCGCAGCGCGTTCCTGTGACCGCTGCGATTATCGTGACCACACCACAAGAGGTTGCCTTGGCTGATGTGCGGCGCGGCGCGGCCATGTTTGCGAAGACCCATGTGCCCGTGCTCGGCATCATCGAAACTATGAGTTGGTTCGAAGATCCAAGCGGCGCCAAGCACTATTTGATGGGGCAAGGCGGCGGCCAGGACATGGCGCGGGCCCTGGGCCTGCCGCTCATCGCAGAAATTCCGATGATTCAATCCATTCGCGAGGGCGGAGATCAAGGTCGACCGGCTGCTCTCGCCGATGAAAAAGTCGGCTCAATTTTTACCGCCGCTGCCCGTGATGTTGCGCTCAGCCTGGACGCGCTGCAGACCAAGCCCGCGCCAAACATCATTTTCGAAGACTAAATCCCACAATCGGTGAAATTTCACCGATCGCATGAACCGTGATTTCGCACTTTCCTTGTAAGCGTGTTTGCAAGGGACTTTAGTATGCTGAGTACGTCATCACGCCTTCATACGCTTGTGTACGCGATCTTGCTTTCGGTCGTGCTGGTTAGCGCGACTGTGCATTTCGCCGACTTTATCGCGCCATACCTCGATGTGTATGGCGCGAACACAGTGACGTATACCGCCGTATTTGCCTCGCTCGTTCTGGCGCCGCCCGCTTCGATCATCATGGCAGTGTATTCGCACAAACTGATCAACGTTCAGGAGCAATTGCTCGAACTCGCCACCACAGATCCGCTAACGGGCTTGCTCAATCGCCGTGCTTTTGCGCATCGCTATGACCGGGAATCGGCGCGCTATCGCCGGACCAATCGCCCGGTCTCGCTGCTCTTGATCGATCTCGATTATTTCAAAGCAATCAATGACAAGCATGGCCATGCTGGCGGCGACCAGGCCCTGACCATACTGTCTGAGCATTTGCGCACCACTTGCCGTTATGGCACCGACGATGTCGCGCGCTGGGGCGGTGAGGAATTTGCAGTCCTCTTGTCCGATTCCGGCCACCAGTCGGCGCTGCGAGCAGCCGAACGGCTACGGCGGCAGATTGAAACGCTGCAAATCACCTTCAACGATACCAGCATCCGCCTGCAAGCCAGCATTGGCGCGATCGTGTGCCGCAAGGATGAAACTCTGGAACAGGCTGTCCAGCGCGCTGATTTGTGTCTGCGCGAAGCCAAAGGACGCGGTCGCAACCGCGTTATGGCCTATCCGGAAGAGCTTACAAACACAGCAGACGACAAAGCCTCAGTCGCCTAGGACAGGCGCCCTTCTCCAACGCCGCAGCCCCCAGAAGCGCAAGCTGATTTACTTAAGAGCGTTGATAAAGTTCGAGCGTTTCGCCGAAATCTTCTTTTACGCGGATCTGTAATAAAACCGCCAATGGCAAGCCTGCCTAAATGAGTTTCAGGAATACGATCCATGCAAAGCTTGGAGATTTATCGGGTTGAAGACTACCAGCTGCGTATCCGCGGCGCACCGGATGGTGTTCTGGACGTGTCCGACCCGATTCTGACCATGGCTTTCGTTGGACCGGACCGCAAACCCATCCGCCTGCAGAACGAAGTTCGGATCTTTGCCTGGCGGATCAAGCGCAATACGTTTGTCGATGGCTATGCGCCGCCTATCAGCACGAGCACCTGTCTCAGCCCCGTCTTCTCAACGACTCCAAAAGGCCTGATCACCACCGACCAGGCTGAAGTCGCCTTCGCCCAATTAGAGAAACTCGGCCTCGGCCCTTACATGCTGCAAATCGAAGCCGAAGAGTATGGCACGGGCCTACTACTCCGCGATGCGATGGAGATTGGGCTTTTCTAGGCTGACAAGTCCCCTTTCGTTTACAACTTAAGCGACCGCGCCTGCCCGAAACAGCCGCAATGTCAAACTACCCTCGATCTAGGCTAGAAACGACTCCATTAGCCTAGTCTACCGATTAGGCCGTTTGCAGGAATAGGAAACCCCGCCGAGTCCAGCTATACAGGGTCCCTAGAGAGGGCGATTTCTCAAGATGTGGAAACCAATGTCCCATGCGCCGCGAGTACTAAGTTCGCTTCTGGCGTTTGTGCTGAGCGCGTGCGCTGTTATTGAACACGCGAACAAGGCGCCCGTTCTAGGTTCGGTGGAGAACGGGGTTTACACCCATGCGAAGCAAGCGTTCTCGTGCCCGCTCCCCAATATCGAACAAGGCTTTACTGACGCGGTATCAATCACGGATGCCGGCAAAGTGGAAAAAACGGTTCAACGCGTCGTGCCCGTTAATGAACGCAAGCCCTGGGAACCGCCCTTGAGAAATGAGGTGATTTCAACCTCCTACACGCCGAGTGCGGTGGTGTTATTTGAGGATGCGGCAGCGGATAAAACAAGGCTGGAGATCGGCTTTCGCAAGATCAAGCCTGAAGAAGATCCAGCAACTATCCTGACATCAGGATATGGTGGCGGAAATTATGGCCTTTTGCTCGAAGCGGAACGTACCGCCCCGGATCGGGTGTATAACGTCGCCGTGGCGCAGCTTCCCTACTGGCCCAAAGGAAGCGGACCTGGCTATGCCGGTGTCGATCTATGGACTTCGTTTTTGAACGGTGATGAGCCGGCGCCATCTCTGGACGTCATTATTAATCTGATTGAAGGCGAGCGCCATTTTTGGTTCTTGCTTCGCAACTCCGCACTGGATTTTGTCCCCGCGATTGTGAACCCTAAGGATCTCGATGCCGTTTATGAGACGCTCAAGGCAGATCAGACAGCAATCGCGATCATGGAAAACCGTCTATGGACGCTCGTCCAGGACTGCCACTTCTCGTCGATGTAACACCTTCGCGCAGCGGAGGATAACGGCAAATGTACACGTCTTGTCATACGTACAATTGCTGAAGTTTGGGGCTCCGCACTCCAAAACCAGTGCCGGGCGGGACTGTTAGGCCGCTCCCGGCTGCGCAGGTTTAGCTGGCTTCTTTTTTCGGGTCTTGCTCGAGGCCGTATTCGCGGACTTTGCGATACAGGGTTGAGCGGCCGATCCCCAAGCGGCGGCTCACCTCGCTCATGTGACCGGCATAATGCTCAATCGCGAAGGCGATCAGGTCACGCTCGACATCGTTTAAACTGCGCACTTCGCCGTCTTCGATGATCGAGATCGGGCCACCGCCAGGTACGTTGACCCGCGCAGGCGCGACATCATTCGCTGGCGTGCTTTGGCTCGGCACGTCCGGCAGGCTCGCAATCTCTGGCATGATGCCGCTGATTTGCGGGAAATCATGCGGCTGCAGGAGCTCGCTTTCGCAGAGCACAACAGCGCGGAATACAGCATTCTCAAGCTGTCGCACATTGCCGGGCCAGTCGAAGGCACAGAGCATTTTCAGCGTCTCGTCAGCGGCGCCCAGAATGCGAGTGCCTTCTGAAGCATTGAAGCGCGCGATGAAATGATCGACCAGAGCAGGTACATCTTCGACGCGCTCCCGCAGGCTCGGCATTTCGACTGGGAAGACGTTCAAGCGATAGAACAAGTCTTCGCGGAATGCGCCGTCTTTAACGCGCTGCGCGAGGTCACGGTTGGTCGCCGAGATGATGCGGACATCCACCTTGACCGGACGGCGCGCGCCAACAGGGTCCACTTCCCCTTCCTGTAGCGCGCGCAGCAGTTTGACTTGCATATCGAGCGGCAACTCACCCACCTCATCGAGGAAGAGCGTGCCACCATCGGCTTCAACGAATTTACCAGGAGAGCGTGAGACGGCGCCCGTAAACGCGCCCTTCTCATGACCAAACAGAATGCTTTCGACCAGATTTTCTGGGATCGCACCACAGTTCACCGAAATGAAAGGCTTGCCGGACCGGTCCGACGCGCCCTGAATACAGCGCGCAATGACTTCCTTACCGACGCCGCTTTCACCAAGGATCAGCACAGGAATATCGGATGCAGCAGCACGTTGGCCGAGGCGCAAGACTTGGCGCATGATCGGGGCGCTGGCGATCATATCGTCGAAACCCATGCCGCCTTCGGCTTTACGGGTCAGACGTTTCACTTCGCCGGTCAAAGAGGATAATTTCAGCGCATTGCGGATCGAGACGACAACTCGCTCAGGGTTGGCAGGCTTAACGATAAAGTCGACAGCGCCGGTGCGCATCGCTGCAACAATCGTGTCGATGCCGCTGGTCGCGGTAAGCATAATTACCGGGACATCCGGGCGACGCTCGGTCAGCATTTCGAGCGTTTCCATGCCCGAAAGACCCGGCATGGTCAGATCGAGCAGAACGACATCGGCGCCAGCATTCGTATCAGTAGCAATGGCGACCCCAGTCTCGCCGTCAGGCGCTGTGCGACAGGCAAAACCTGCCTTCTCGACAGCTGCAGATAGCAGACGGCGTTGTGTTGGATCGTCATCAATTACCAATACGGTCTTGGCCATATCCAGTCCCTCAGTCTGTCATGCGCAAATACGCATGGTTCATTACGCTACGCCCCGATATGGCACATAGAGATGAGGTTATGGTTCAGGTGATTGATTGAATTTTATCGAGTTTTAATCGATTGGCGGTGCGTCTTTGAACACGTATTCGCGCCAGCCAGAGCGATCAAACGGCGCCCATTCGCCTTCGGGCTGCGCGAGACGATCCGCAACGGCGACCATCACGAGCGGATTGACGCCGAGGCCAACATGGCTCGCTGGGACGACGATATTCTCGGTATCCTCGCCTTTTGTCGGCGACTGCACAGATCCGCGCCAAGAGACAACACCGTCAGTCTTGGTTAGAATCGAAGTTGTCGGCACAGGCGGTGCAGATTCCAGGTCCCGATAGCGCCCTTCGGCTTCGGGCTTGGTCTGCTTACCATTGATCGCTTCAAATAGGCGACTAGGCGCCGAATGTTTGCGATTATTGCTGATCGGACTGCCAAGCGAAATCACGATCCGAGTGATCTCCGGGTGCGTTTTCGCCAGTTCGCGGGCAAAGACCCCGCCAAGGCTCCAACCGACAATCGAGAGGGTTCGACCGTTCTCTTGGTAGATTCGCTCAACCAGCTCTGACATCTCGTGCTCACGCTGCTCGTTGAACTTCACGTTACGACCAAGGCCCCAACCATAGGACTTATAGCCAAGATCATCGAACAGACGGCGCATTGGGCGGGTCGAATGATCGCTCGCCATAAATCCTGGCAGAACCAGAACGGGGTGCCCGTCGCCTTTCGGCAAGTTCTTCATTTGCTTGCGGAATAATCCAAAAGCACCGAACTCAAAAATGGCTCTGCCCTCAGTCAGAGTCCAAAACGGATGTGGCGGTTTCGCCATCGTCGCTGCGGCCATATTTACCTCCCGTCTTCCGTGTTTTCACGGTTATTCACACAACCATGCTCTGTAACGATATATGTGGCAAGACTAGAAATTGATGCCTAATTCGTTCAGCTGGCTTTGGCTTTCGCCTTGGAAGGGGTTGATTTTTTGGCTGTTGAACCGCGAGGTTTACGCTTTGAGGGCGCGCGAGTCTTGGTCGCCGCCGCTGCTTTCTTGGGCACCGACTCAGGCTTAGGTGGACTGAGATCGAGCCCGACAGCTGCGGCCATGTCTTCGAAACTCTCTTGCAGACACTGGCTGTAGAATTCGGGGTCCGGAACGGCATCTCGGTCCGCCGTGAATGTGATCGTCGCCTCATTCACATAACTCTGAACCACATGCCCTAGCGCCATTCCATCAAGCAGGCAGAGCAAACCCTGCATGCTGACAAGCTTCGCCCCAGCCGAATAAATCGGCACTGGCGGGCCTGGCACATTGGTCACGACCGTATTGATCACGGGGCGCACCATGAAGTTGGCAACGCCGAGGCGCGAATAAAGCTGGGCGCCTAGGGCCATAAACAGGGCCGGCGAGACTTTACTCGCTTCGGTCATTTGACGCGCCCCAAGCGCACTCGTCATCTCTTTCGAGCGGCTGGTCTGATCATAGACGTAGGCCATGCGCTCAGCAGCGTCTTCGATGTGCGTCCCGAGCGGCGCGATCATCGCAGACACCTGGTTGCCCATCGTGTTCTTCTCGCCTTCGCTCCGCACCGAAATCGGTGCCATCGCGGTCATCGTGGTTTTCGGTAGATCATTGTGATGTTTGAGGTATTTGTGCAGACCGCCACCAATAATGGTTAGCATCACATCGTTGACTTTTGCGCCCTCAACCAGTGAGCGAAGTGCCTTGATATGCTGAAGCTCAAACACCCGGCCTTCCACCACGCGGTGCGGTGAAATCTTGGTGTTGAAGCGTGTCTTTGGCGCTTCGATCGCAGCTTTGAGGCCAAACTCGCCTTTGATCATACCTTTGGCCGCGCGATAGATCCCAGGGACAGCTTGCGCCGAAACCCCCATCTGACGGATCGGGTTCAGCCAGGCGCGGACATAGCCTTTGGCAAACATACCTGCGCGGTTCGGGAACTTGTCCGGCTTCCAAGTATCAGGCTTGTTTGGCGCCGCGACGCTTGGTGTCGGTGTGTGCAGAGCCTGCATCATATCGATGCCTGACATACCGTCGATCGCAGAGTGGTGGACCTTGGTAACGACGGCGTAAGACCCCTTCGGAACCCCAGGAACATTGTCGAGGCCTTCGACTACGGTAAACTCCCAAGGCGGACGAGACAGATCCAGCGGGCGGGCAAAAATACGTGCCGCTTGAATACAAAGCTGGCGCCAGTCTCCAGGTTTCGGGAGCGCGACATGGCGCACATGGTATTCCAGATCAAAGTCAGCGTCTTCGACCCAATATGGATAGTCGACATTGAAAGGCACTTTGACGAGCTTCTGACGCATCGTCTTCGAAAGCTGCATACGCTCTTCATAAAAGCGCAGAATGTCTTTGAACCGAACAAAACCGCCTGGCGCGGTCGACGGGTCATAGATCAAGATCGACCCAATATGCATCGGTGAGCTCGGCGTTTCCAGCGCCACGAACGAGGCATCCATGCCCTGCAGCTGTTCCATCATTTCCTCCCAGACCGCGCGCTTTCGAGTCTATTCTATCTGCTAGAGCATCACGGTTCAGAAAAGTATGACGCTTTGTTTTCAATTTGACCAGTCTCACTCGCCTAATTGGCGAAGATAAAGAGCGCTTCCTGTTGTAGTTGCGACGATTGGCGCCAGCACAACCGAACTGTTTCCTCAAAACCACAAAGTCCGCACCATGGTGAATACAGCCGTTTATTCCGCTTGATTTTGTATTCCTTAAGAGAAACATGGGCGAACCATAAAGAAGATGTGGTCAACACATCGGTGGGGGAGAGAGAGAAATGCGAGGCAACCCGTCAAAGGGCCGTGTCTTATTTTTTGTATGCAGCGTGGTATTTTTGGATGCCGTCGGCTTTGGGCTGATCATGCCGATCATGCCTGCATTACTTGAAGACGTAGCGGGCTTATCGATCAGTGATGGCGCGACAATCGCGGGGCTTCTGCTCACAACGTTTGCGATCATGCAGTTTATCTTCGCCCCGATCCTCGGCGGCTTGAGTGATCGGTTTGGCCGTCGACCTGTCTTGCTGCTGGCCCTGCTCGGCTTCTCTATCGACAGCTTCATCATGGCTTGGTCACCAACGTTGACCTGGTTGTTCGTGGCGCGCTTAGTCTCGGGCGTTTTTGGCGCGACTTACGCTGCAGGCTACGCATGCATTGTCGATGTTTCAGAACCAGAAGAGCGCGCCAAGCTGTTCGGCTATGCCGGGGCAGCCTTGGGGCTGGGCTTCATTTTCGGCCCGGCGCTTGGCGGACTGCTCGGCGAATACTGGGTTCGCCTGCCCTTCATCGTTGCCGGCGGATTGATCTTCCTGGTCTTCTTGGTGGGCTACTTCATCTTCCCCGAAACGCTCAAGGAAGAGAACCGCCGAGGCTTTTCCTTGGCCCGCGCTAATCCCCTGGGCAGTTTGATATCAATCGCCCGCTATCAAGCGGTTTTGATGGTCTTGGCCGCCCTCTTCCTGGTTCAGCTCGGCAACCACTCCTATACTAGCATTTGGTCGTTCTACGTGACTGCTGTCGCTGGTTGGGGCCCGTTTCTGATTGGACTATCGGTTAGCGTCTACGGCTTTGGCCTTGCGGGCGTTCAAGGCGGATTGACCGGGCCAGTCGTCTCGCGGTTTGGAGAAGTTCGCACGATTTTCTTCACGATGATTGTCGGCTTGATCTCATTCTCGATCTTAGCTGTCGCGCAAAATGGTGTTCACATTTACATCGCTATCGCCATTGGCGTCTTTGGCGGCTTCATGGGGCCAGCGATGCAGTCTTTGATGACCGAACGTATCCCGGCCGATTCCCAGGGTGAACTCCAGGGCGCGATTACCAGCCTGTACAGCCTGGCATCGATCATCAGCCCCGCTGCTATGGCGTTTATCTTCACGGCCCAGGCAGACGAAACCGGGCTTTATCTGCCCGGTGCGCCATTCCTACTTGCCACCGCACTCGGCGTTTTGGCGATGGTGATTTTTGCAATTGGGGCAAAGCGGATTGGCGACCGCGTGGCTCCGGCAGATGATGCCGAGGTCGCAGTCGCCGATCCTGTCGACTAGATCCGCTCGATCACAACCGCTGGGGCCATGCCGCCAGCCGCACACATTGTGATCAGGCCATACTTGCCGCCGGAGCGCTCAAGCTCATCCAAGGCCGTGCCGATCAGGATGGAGCCTGTCGCACCAATCGGATGACCCAGCGCCATCGCGCCGCCATTGATGTTCACTTTTTCGCGGTCCAGATCGAGGTGGCGGATGAAACGCTCGGCCACGACAGAGAACGCCTCATTGATTTCCCACACATCAATGTCGTCTTTTGAAAGACCTGCTTTGTCGAGCACCTTCTTGGCCGCATTTACAGGGGCGTTCAGCATCAGCGTTGGGCAGTCGCCCATATTCGCGGTCGCGACGATCCGGGCCCGCGGCTTCCAGCCATTCTTTTCAACAGCGCTCTCAGAGGCGAGCAGCAAAGCGGCTGCGCCATCGACGACACCTGATGAGTTTCCAGCATGGTGGACATGGTTCATTTTGCCTTCGAGCTCAGGATACTTCTTCGTCACCATCGTGCCGTAAGTGTTGCCCTGATCGTCAACCGGGATGTCCATGAACATATTGAACACGGTCTTTAGATTAGACAGGCTTTCCATGCTGGTGCCAGGACGCGGGAATTCCTCTTTGTCGAGCGCCAGAGATCCGTCTGGGTTATATACTGGCACGACAGACTTATCGAAACGCCCTTCAGCGATTGCGCGAGCGGCGCGCTCCTGACTGACAACCGCCAGCTCATCAACGGCTTCGCGATCAATGCCTTCAAGCGTCGCAATCGCGTCGGCACAAACGCCCTGCTGGGACTGAGGATGCTTCTCGCGCAGGCTCATATTACCCGCGTCTAGCATTGGCGGAACTTTTGGATCAGCTGTGGCGGATGTGTAGCTCATCATCTCTGTGCCACCGGCGATGACCACGTCTTCCATGCCGGACATCACTTGCGCGGCGGCCATATTGACTGTGGTGATGCCAGAGCCGCAGAAGCGGTCGAGTGTTACGCCAGAGGCTTTCACGTCATATCCAGCGTCCAGCGCCGCCATACGGCCAAGGTCGGCGCCTTGAGCGCCGCGCTGAGAACTGGTGCCCCAGATGATGTCGTCAACTTCAGACGTGTTGAGATTATTGCGGTCACGGATCGCGCCAAGCACGGTCGCGCCGAGATGCTGCGGGTGAAGATGCGCCAATGCGCCCTTCCCTTGTTTGCCAATTCCGCGCGGGGTGCGGCACGCATCAACGATATAGGCTTCGGCCATCTGAACTCTCCAATCTGTGATCTGGTGAGCTTGATATGCTTTACGTGCACGTCAACGACAAGCCGTGACGTTGCGTGATCGGTCCGCGCTAATGTTGGTTATAGCTGTCGCGATCGAGGACTTTGTTGAGCTCCATGAAATAGCCGTCGCGATCGAACAGGTAACACGTCCGGACCGTGATCGGCTCACCCTTCCCTCGCGCTGGATAGGTTGTATTACTGGCTTCGGTCGTGACCTTGATCTCAGGCAGTTTGGCAGCAGCTTCGCAATGCTCATCGACCTTTTCGGTATTGAATACCAAGATTGCATCACCGATGCCCATGCGCTCTGGCGCATAATTGCGTTCCAAAGGCGGATCGGTCCATTGCAGCAATCCAATCCACCCGACCCAGCTATCATTTGAACTGATCAGCACCAGACGCGCGATTGCGCCCGGCTCACCTGCTGGCAAGGCAACCCCGCTCATTGTAACTTCGGCATCGTAGTTGACCTCAAACTCCAAGACATCGCGGTACAGTTTGAGGGACTCGTCTATATCATCCACAATCAAGGAGACGCGTCTAAGGTCAGTCGGAAACTTCTGCAGATTCGCATCCGGCGCTTCCACTGTCGTATCAGCTGACAGGTCTAGGCCTGGCTCAGTCGCACAAGCCGCCACAAGGCCGAGCGCAGCAATTGAGATCCAACCGTTCTTCATATCCATCTCCCGAAATTCTCTCTCAATGACTTGTGCGCAAATACGAGCAGATGGTCAAATGATATACCAATTGAAAGCCGACCGAGCGCTTGCGTCGACTCCGGGATTGCGACATCTTATTAACCATAAGGCCGGGGACGTGACGGAGGGACCACTATGCGGACACTATCAACGAGCTTGATCGCTCTTAGCGCCAGCCTGTTGCCGATTGGCTTCGCCTCAGCGCAGGGATTTGTGGCGTCAGAGCCAGGGACAGGTTTGATCCCCCTGACGGATGAAGAATATGAAGCCCTCGATGAGCGCGATCCGCTCTTGCGCGGCGCTCTACCGGAATTCATCGATCTGAGCAGTTTTCTCCCTGAAGCCGGTCACCAGGGCTCGCAAGGCTCATGTGTTGGGTGGGCGGTTGGCTATGCTCTAAAGACCTATCATGAAGCCAAGGAAAGTCAGACGGTTCGACCTGATGACTATTATCATTTCAGCCCAGCCTTCATCTATAATACGATCAAGCAAGGCGACGATTGCACTGCCGGGAGCCGGATCACAGATGCGCTCGATCTCGTTCAGCAGATCGGTGCGGTTTCAATGAATGACTTCCCTTATATTGAGGCCAGCTGCGACTTGCCCACGCAGGAAATCAGCGAACGCGGCGCAGAGTTTAAGATCAAGAACTATAATCGACTCGGGCGCGGCGATCTGTTCGGCATTCAAGAGGCCCTATCGAACGAAAAGCCCGTGATCGCGGGCATGTATGTCTATCCGAGCTTTTATGCCTGGGAAGGTAATGGCGTTTACAAGCCTGATCCGAATGGGGAGCGCGCCAAGGACTATCACGCGGTCACGATTGTCGGATACGACGATGCGAACGAAGCCCTTAAAATCCTCAACTCTTGGGGCACCGATTGGGGTGATGATGGCTATGTCTGGCTGCATTATGACACCGCCAAGGACATCATTCGCGAGGCCTATGTCACGACCGATCGTTTGTTTGGCGAACCTGAATCAGATGAACCTGCTTTCGTCTTTGCGGCAAATCCGGAACCGTCCTCCGAGACAAATGCTGCCTCGAGCGCTCCTGATTCCGAACCTGAAGCAGTAGAGCCCGAACCACCCACACCGGCACCGCTGACCGAAGAGATGCTGGCCGCCGCCGTGACGGGTCATGTCGGGCGCAGCGCTGAGGGGCAAACGCCAAGTGGGTACGATTATTACCCCGCCTCTGTTTGGCTGAATCTTGAAGAGCCGCAGCTGTCTCAGATCGAAAGCGCTGAATACTATTTCTATCACCCAACCTTCTTCAATCCAAAGCGTCCGGTCGAAGACACAAATGTCTTCCTAGCCACTTGGAGGGGTTATGGCTGTATCGAAAATGCTGAAGTGAAAGTGCAGCTGAAATCCGGCGAAAACCTGAGCGCGCCATTTAGCCTCTGCACGATTTGGGACCGGTTCCACCCAGGCGCCTTCCGCAAAGATGGCACACGCGGCGGCACTGCGCCACTTGGTGAGAAAGACGACTTTTTAAAGAAGGTCGATGACGCGCCGAAGAAACAACCATTTCGGAAAAAAGAGGGCTAAACGCGCCGCTCGCTCAGAATTGGGCTGCGTCTATTTCGTGTCGTGCTTGCCACCGCGCAGGATGAAGCGGCGGTCACAGTACATGCACTCAACCATGTCTTCATCGCCCATTTCGTACCAAACGATCGGGTGACCCAGCGCGCCGCCGCCGCCATTGCATGAGATTTTCCGATCCTCAACGAGGATGGTTTCAGGCTCTTCAAAGGTTGGTGTCTGTGTCATCGGCTGACTCATATCTTCCCCAGGGTGAAATTGCCAATGCGGCGATTGAGACGGTAGCTAGGCTGGAGCGCGAACCGCGTCAATGCGGTAAGCGAGTCTGACATCAGGAGCCAGCCAATGTCGATAACGCTTTATCATTGCGCGGATGCGCGGTCCCTGCGCCCGCTATGGTGCCTGGAGGAGTTGGGACTAGACTATGAGCTGATCAATCTTCCTTTTCCGCCGCGTGTCTTCGCGAAGGAGTATAAGGAGGTCAATCCGCTCGGCACGATCCCGTTTTTAATCGATGGCGACACGCGCATGAGCGAGAGCAGCGGGATTTGCCACTATCTCACGCAGCGCTACGGCCCAACGGATCTCGCGCTCGATATCGATCATCCTGAATATGGAAGCTTTCTGAACTGGCTCTATTTCAGCGATGCGACGCTCACTTTTCCGCAAACGCTCGTGCTGAGATACACAATCCTCGAACCGAAAGAACGCCGCCTCCCACAGGCGGCTGAGGATTATGCAAACTGGTTCTCGGGTCGCCTTCGCTACGTGGAGGCTGCGCTTGAAGGCAAGGAGTTCCTCGTCGCAGACCGCTTCACGATCGCTGATATCGCGATCGGATATGCGCTACATTTGGCCGACACTCTCAAGCCCCTCAAGGATCGCCTAGGGCCGAATGCGCGCGCATATCTGGATCGTCTGCGTGCGCGAGATGCATTCCAGCGCAGCCTGGAAAAACAAAAGACTTGAGCGAATCCCTACGCACTCCCTATATCGAACACCCTGAGCGTATGGAGCCTCTATGAGCACACCAGACTATGCCATCGAAGCAATCGGTCTTGAAAAGACCTATAGAGCTTCCGGCAAGCTCCCTGAAATGCGCGCTTTGAAAGGCATCGACCTGAAGATTGAACGTGGTTCGATTTTCGGCCTGCTCGGCCCAAACGGCGCGGGTAAATCGACCTTCATCAACATTCTCGCTGGCCTGGTGACCAAAACCGGTGGAACCGCAAAAATTTGGGGGCTGGACATTGATGAGCATCCACGCTCATCCCGCGCCGCCATCGGTGTCGTGAACCAAGAGATCACGATGGATCCGTTCTTTACACCGATCCAAGCACTTGAGCTTCAGGCTGGCTATTATGGCGTCCCGAAATCTGACCGCCGCAGCTTGGAAATCCTGGCGGCAGTCGGATTGGATGACAAGAAAGACGCTTATGTGCGTCAGCTTTCAGGAGGCATGAAACGCCGCCTCATGGTCGCTAAAGCCTTGGTCCACAATCCTCCTGTCTTGATTTTGGATGAACCGACCGCGGGCGTTGATGTTGAACTCCGCCGCTCTCTCTGGGCCTATGTTCGCGAATTGCACGCGAATGGTACAACGATCATTCTGACCACGCACTATCTCGAGGAAGCGGAAGAGCTTTGCGATGAGATTGCGATCATTAGCCATGGCGAAGTCTTGGCACAGGAACCCACACCGCAATTGCTCGCGCGCTTGGATCAAAGACTGCTCAAGATCACGCCCAAAGAGGCGCTGTCCTCTATCCCGGACAGTCTGGCCGACCTGAATGCCAAACTGTCTGAGGACGGAGATCTCAACATCACGTTCCACAGCTCCGAGACCGGAATCGGCCGGCTTCTCGAACAAGTTCGAGAAGCCGGGATTAGTGTTGCTGATCTGTCGACCGAGCAACCCAATTTGGAAGATGTGTTCGTCGCAATGACGACCGAAACGGCTTAGCCGCCTTTCACCAATCGCAACTCGATCCGCTTTAACTCACGCAGAACGTTGAGATGGTTCATACGCATCCAGAACCAGACCTTGACCAGTCCGACTGATAAGCTGCTCCAGCCAACCAGCGTCCCCCAAAGGATGACGTATTTCAGGTTTTCAGCCTGAAACATGTTGTAGGTCGCCCAAATCGCCAATCCGAAAAAGAACAGGCTAAAGACGAAGGCAAACGCGGTCCAATAGCGGAGCGGACCCGTAAAGGTCATGCCCATCTGTTGAAACAGGCCCGTGTCTTGCTCCAACTCTTTCAGAAATGCCTCATCTTCGGCATTCAAACTCGTTAAAAGACGGTCTTCAAAAGTACTCATCAGGTCTCTCCTTTCAAGCGAGATTTCAGATGTCGCCGCGCATTGAAAATACGCGACTTCGCTGTCCCAACCGGCACACCGGTCACGGCAGCAATTTCATTCAAGCTGAGACCTTCCCCAAAATAGAGAATGGCCGCCAATCGATGATCATCACTCAAACCCGCCAGGGCTTGATCGATCTCAACTTGCATCTCAGCGCGAGCGGGCTGGCTTGGCTCCGGCGCAGCCTCAATCGGCGCGGTGCGTTTCCGCTCCATTTGCGACTTGCGGATCCGATCGACACATTTGCGTCTAAGGATCCCAAATGCCCAACCTGGAAACATGGCGGGGTCTGACAAACGCGGCCAGCCTCGGCATATCCCAGCCCAAGCCTCCTGAACGGCCTCTTCGGCGTCGCCGCGATCTTGGACCAAACGCAAGGCCGTTCGCATCAGACGCGGATACCACCGCGCCGCCAGCCGGTTTGCTGCCGCTCGATCGCCCGAACGCGCAAGCGTGACGAGCAATTCGTCATAAACACGTTCAGTTTCTTGCCCCGCCATAAATGGCCTCCTTGTGGCTTGCATACTAATAGTCGCCGGACCTCCCTAAAAGGTTCACTTCACGCTGAGAGATGGCTTCACGCCCGCATTCGTTGCGATACGAAGGACGCAGATCAGATTTTGGGAGGAACCCCATGGACTACAAAGACGTCATTATGGGACGCCGCAGCATTCGCGGATATCAGGATAAACCCGTCTCGAAAGAGACAATCACCGAAGTTCTCGAAATGGCGATGCGCGCGCCGACTTCGCTAAACACGCAGCCCTGGAATTTCTATGTTGTGACCGGCGAACCGCTCGACAAAATTCGCGCAGGAAATGTTGAGCGCAATCTGGCCGGCGTTCCGGACACACGCGAGTTTCGTAAAGGCCCTGGCTATGAAGGCGCCCATCGCGAGCGCCAAATCGAGATTGCTATTCAGCTTTTCCAAGCCATGGGCATTGAACGTCACGACAAGGAAAAGCGACAAGATTGGGTTTTGCGCGGCTTCCGGCAGTTCGATGCGCCAGTCTCGATCGTGGTGACCTATGACAAGTCCATCCATGGTTCGGACATTGCGCCGTTTGATTGCGGCGCAGTCGTAAATTCACTCGTGAATGCAGCCTGGTCGAAGGGCCTTGGCTGCGTGATCAACTCGCAGGGCATCATGCAATCACCCGTGGTCCGCGAGCATGCAGGCATTCCAGAAGACCAAGTCATCATGATTTGCGTTGCCATGGGCTGGCCCGATGAGAGCTTCCCGGCCAATGCTGTCGTCTCAAAGCGTAAATCTGTCGAGGATGGCGCGGTTTTTGTAGGCTTCGAAGACTAAAGCGTGGAAGCGATCTCTTCGATCCACGGCAAATGCTCGCGCCCGACGAAGATCTGTTCCGCAATCACATAAGCGGGCGCGCCAACAATACCTGCCGCTTCAGCCTGGTCTTGCGCCGCATCCAAAAAATCGCGGCACTGTGATAGGTCTGCTGTCAGCTGAGCCTCGCTCTTCTGAATGAGGTTTTCGACCACTTTCTGATCATCGAGATCGGCATGATCTTGCCAGTAGGCCTCAAACGCCGCGCTGATAAAAGCAAATGGATCTCCTTCAATGGCGGCGAGTACACCAAGCGCTAGATCTGAGGCACCCAGTTTTTCCGGGAACGTCAAATCAATGCCTTGATGCTCTGCGTATTTGATCGCAAGCGCACGCTGCGACGCCGCCCGCACGCGGCGATGGCTCTCACCGACCGTTTCTTCTTTCCCGAGTTTCGGCACGTCGCGTTCGACGGTTCGAAACGGCTTCCAGGTTGTCGCAAGACCAAGTCGGTCGACCAAAGCCAGTGTCGGCGTCATCGCGAGATACGCGGCAGGCGACTTAAAATCCAAATAGACAGTCAGCATCACGCGATCTCGTACGCAATATCGGGGGCGTCGCCGACACGGCCACTCAGCGCCCATCGGATGTAAGGAATGTGCTCGCGGCCAAACAAGATATCGTCGCCCAGCACATAGGTCGGGACGCCATATATCCCATTCGGATGGAATTGCGGCTGCAAAGCATCATGCCGCGCGCGCCCCTCCCCGCTCGCGAATGCCGCGAAGCCAGAGGCATTAACACCCGCTTCTTTCAAACAGTTTTCAACGACTGCAATATCTTCAATGTCGAGCTCGCGGCGCCAGAATGGCGGATAGACCGCTTCAAAATAGGCGCCGAGCTTATCGCGCGCGGTCTGCATCACCCAGAGAATTCCAATGTTAGGCAAAGTTGAATCCCAGATCTTCTCGGTCCCTTTCAAGATCAGGCCTTGCCGCTCAGCATAGCGCCGCGCATCGCGATAGGAATAACGGATGGCGTTCCACGTGCGCTGGCTGCGCCCTTTGGAGGCAACCACTTTGCCCTTTTTCTTTTCGGCTGATCCTAAATAGCTGGGAATATCTAAAGTCAGCGGGCGCCAATCGAACTGAACACCGAGCTCCTTCTCAAGCGCCAATGTGGGCCGAATGGCAACGAAGGCGTACGGGCTCTTAATGTCGACATAGACAATCAAAGGGGCGTCGCTTTTAAGCGCTTGCATCACAGACCTACTCCTGAACGGTGAACAGGATCATGTCAGGCAAACGGACTGGCAAGACCTTTCGCAGCGACATGCATTTTCGCTACCGGAGCATGCTCATTCTGACTACACTAGGTGCGTAGGAGGACCTTCATGCTGGATGCTATTCGAAACTTTGGACAAAACGGCGCCGCCTTGTTGATCGGATTGTCTGTCGGCGCAGCATGGATTGCCGCGATCGTTGCTCCGAACACATCCTATGATCACCTCACAGCCAAACAGGCAGAAAAACACGTGAGGGAGTTGCTAAAATCAGCGTCTGACCCGATCGCTGTTATAATGCTGGTCGCTGCCGCCCTCGCAATACTGGGCGGCGCAATGGTTTCAGGAATACTGGCCCTGATTGCCGCTTTCGGGTTCTTCTCGAACCGCTGGACGCTTGGGTCCTTCAAAACAGAAAGCGGCAAAGAAGAAGCGCCAGGTAAAACCCAGCGCATTCTCGCGGTCAGCATGACTCTCCTGTTTGGCCTCGCTGCAGCGGCAGCCGCTATATTGGCGGTGCTCGGAATTTAAGAGTCGGCTTGCGCTGGCTCTTCTTCGCCATCGACCGGCAACCAAGGCGCCGTTAGCTCTTCCAAAACTTCGAGATCAGATCGCTGATTCGACAGCTTTCTGAGCGCTTTCAAAAAGTCGCCTCCAGCGGTCACGCCATCGGTGCTGAATTTGACCGACAATTCAGCCGCCTTTGCATAGTGCCCTTGGGCGGCTTGGAAATCTGATGTCGCTTCAGCACAGGCACCCATATTGTGGATCACGGCTGGCGCATCTGGATACTCCTCCGCCATGCCAGACCACATCGCGCAAGATGTGAAGGGATCCTTTGAAGAAATGTCCAAAGCCTGCTGGAAGCGCGGGTCGGCGCGAGCGACTGGATCGAGCGCTTCAGTAATAAAGGTTGCACGAACCGTAGCGTTGCGTGGGGCGATATCTCGGCGAATAGGAGAAAGCGTTTCAAATAGCGCGTCCCGAACGAGCTCCGCCGGCGCGTCAAGCCCCGCAAAGCCAATCGAATGATAGCCGGACAGACCATGACTGCGGCGCTTTTTCTTCAGGCGTTTATTATAAGCGCCGTCATACACGCCGGTTTCGTAACAGCTCTCGCGGCTAGAAGAACCGCCATATGATCCAGAAAAGACGACTTCGCCTGTGTCAGCATCGACGAGGCGCGGATGTGCGCTGACATCGACTTGCTCTTCTACGCATAATTCCTCAACGTCGACGCGCGTTTCGCAATCAAACAAACCATCCCACTCAATACACTTGCTCGTGGTGCGGTGATATTCGTGCCAGTCATAATTATCGATATCGACATGTCCGGTATAGGTACCAGCCGGTGTGTCTCCGGGTACGCCATACTCAAAGTCGGCCAGCGTGAACCAAGCGGCGCCATCGAACACCGTGTTGGCGATCATTGTCTCGAACTGGCGGGCATACCAGCCGCCGCCGGGGCCGCGAAAGCGATCCACCTGCACCGTGCGCGTTTCCGCAGCTGCCAGGCTCTCTGGCATCAGGCGCGCTTCATAATTGATCCCCGGCGTGGTGCACGCAGCAGCACCAACCAAAGCACACGTGGTGGCGAACAAAGTCTTTTTCATCGCTTTCATCCCGACAGCTTGCGATCCATTTGACGCTTGGACGTCTGAATAGTCCCTGAATACATTAGGAAAATTAAAGGGCAGGATCTTGCCGCAGCGTCAGACTTGCGGGCTGAATGCTGAACCCGCACATACGAATCCTGCTTAAAAGGGATCGTTCCATGTCCAGCTCTTCACCTTTGTTTGAACCATATAAGATTCGCGGCCTCACCCTCCCCAACCGTGTTGTCATGGCGCCAATGACGCGCTCATTTTCTCCAGGCGGCGTCCCGGGGGAGAATGTGGCGGACTATTATGAACGCCGCGGCGATGCCGATGTTGGCTTGATCATCACCGAAGGCACGACGGTCGATCGCGGCGGCGCATCGAATGATCCGAAGGTTCCAAACTTTCATACGCCTGATGCTCTTGCTGGTTGGTCGAATGTGGTCGAGGCCGTCCACAAAACGCCAGGCAAGATTGCGCCGCAGCTCTGGCACGTCGGCATGATGCGCAAACCAGGCACCGGGCCTGATCCAGAGGCGGTCTCAGATAGCCCTTCTGGCCGCACCCATAAAGGCAAGCAGGTTCAGCCTGAGCCGACTGAGAGCGAAGTCGCTGATATGGTCATGGCTTACGCAAATGCAGCTGGCGAAGCGAAGCGCCTAGGTTTCGACGCGATTGAGATTCATGGCGCCCATGGCTACCTGATCGACGAGTTCTTCTGGAACGTGATGAACACACGCGGCGACAAATATGGCGGCGACCTGCCCCAGCGCGCGACCTTCGCTGGCGAGATCATCAAAGAATGCCGCAAACAGGTTGGCGACGACATGCCAATCATCTTGCGCTTCTCGCAATGGAAACAGCAAGAATATACCGCCCGCCTCGCCGAAACGCCGCAAGAGCTTGATGCCTTCTTGCAAGTCTTCGCTGACGCTGGAGTCGACGCGCTACACGCCAGTCAACGTCGTTGGTGGGAAGCGGAATTCCCGGAAGTTGACGGTAATGATGGGCTGAACCTCGCTGGCTGGTGCAAAAAATTGACCGGACTGACCTCAATCACGGTCGGATCGGTTGGGCTGTCATCCGATTTTATCGGCGCCTTTGCAGGTGAAGACTCGAAAACACGCCCAATTTCCGATGTCATTGAGCGTCTCGAAAAAGGCGAGTTCGATCTCGTTGCGGTTGGCCGCGCACTCCTACAAGATCCGTTCTGGGCACAGAAAATCAAAGACGGCCGCACCGAAGAGCTCGCCGACTATGATGCGGCAGCCCTTGCGACGCTTTACTAGTCGCATCATCAAGTGAACCAGTTCTGAGTTTGGCGCGTAGACAAGGCAAAGACACGAAAGTCATGCCCTATGCGCCTCTCAGACCTATTTGCCCCAACTCTAGCGGTTGCGACCAGTGCCGCTGTTGCGACTGGATGCGTCTCCGGCCCAGAACTGCAAGAGTTCACCGAGGCGCCGCGCGAGCTTGTCTTGGAAGACTATTTCTTGGGCAAGACGACGGCTTACGGCGTGTTCGAGGACCGATTTGGAAAGGTTCGCCGCAGCTTCAAAGTCGATATTACTGGAACCGTCAAAAACAATGTTCTGACTCTCGACGAACGCTTTATTTATGATGATGGCGAACGCGATACGCGTGTCTGGACGATCGATATCCTGGGCGGCGGCGAATATCGCGGCACGGCTGGCGATGTCCCCGACTATGCCGAAGGCAAGGTCGTCGGCAACGCATTCAATTGGAAGTACAAGGTCGACCTGAAAGTTGGAGACAGTGTCTGGAACGTTGGCTTCGACGATTGGATGTACTTGCTCGAAGACGGCGTTTTGCTCAATCGCGCTTATGTCACGCGATTTGGGATCCGGATCGGCGAAGTGACGATCGCTTTTCAGAAATAGGCCACCTTCACAACAAAGTTGACGCCTGCGTCATTTTTTGAGAGATTGCGGTATGACTACCGTGATCAAAAGCATCTTTTATCTCGGACCCCTACTCTTCGGATTTGGTTTCCTTGCGCCGCTTTCAGCCCAAATCATTCAGACTATTGGATGGACGCCGCCTTTTGGGCTCACCCCCCTCATCACCGGTCTCATCATTGGCGGGACGCTTGGCCTAATCGCCCAAATTCGGGGGACCTGGGTATGAGCCCGACACAAGATCTCACGCAGCTTTCAGACGCCGAATTGATGCGCATGGAGCGCGAGATTGCCGCGCGACACCTCAATAAGTTTCCTTATTTCGCCGTGATCTGGGCCTTCACCAATTTGGCCGTTTGGCTCAGCCTTTGGCCACTCGTTTTTATGGGCGTCATCCCACTGTGGCTGGGCTTCGTCATCGCCTGTGCGAACGTCACCCTGTCCTACTTACCAAGCCACGAGGCGCAGCATGACATTATCGCCAAACCTGGCAGCAAGCTCCGCTGGCTGAACCAGCTCGTGGGTCATGTCTCGACGCTTCCCCTCGTGCTGCCTTACCGCGTCGCCAAGCATACGCATATGGAGCACCACAAGCATACAAACGACCCGAAGAAAGACCCGGACTATGCCACGCATGCCGATGGGCCATTGAGCGCTATCTGGAGAAGTATCTATTACCGCCAACCTCGGGCGGATGGCGGATTAAACGCTTATGGAGCCGCGCTGGAGCGGATTGGACGACCGGACATTATTTTGGATGGTGTGGTCTATCAGCTGATCCATTTCGGGATCCTGTTTGCGCTGGCCTGGTCTGGCTATGCGATCGAAGCGGCGCTGCTCTGGTGGTTGCCGCGCCATATCGGCCTGACCTATATTCAGTACTATCTCAGCTGGGCGCCGCATCATCCTGGCAATGAGTCAGGACGCTATCGCGACACGCGCAGTTTTCGTTCGATCCTAGGCAATATTGGCTCGTTAGGGATGCAGTACCACATCATCCATCATCTCCACCCGCGAATCCCACTTTACCGTACGCCGCGAGCCTATTGGGAAATGAAACCGATCTTGGAAGCGCGCGGTTGTAACGTGCACGAGCTTTAGGCGGCAAACTCTCCGGCAAGTGTCTCCGCAATGATCTGCCACACTTCGGAATTGGCCCCGAGCGCGAAATGTGTGCTGCGGACTTCAATATTGCGCGCCTGATCATTGTAGACATCTCTCGCCGCCTGCCAGCCGACAACGCCATCCGATTTGCTGTAAATGACCGTCAAAGGCTGCTTCAAGCCAACTGAGTTCCGCTCATGTACCTCAAGCTCAAACGCATCCATGTCGAGCCCTTCTTTGCGGGCATAGAGGGCGCCGACCGATGTATATTTGGGGCCGCCTATGAGTGGTGTGCCCATCGTGATGACTTCCCTGACGCTATCGCCGAAGAGGCGTGCGGTTTCGCGGGCAATGACACCGCCTAAGCTCCACCCGATCAATGTCACGGGTTGATTGCTTCGCTCAGCCATATCTTCAATCTTGCGCCCAAACTCCTCGGTCAGGCGGTCCACGTCGCCGCCATTGATGCCCATCCCCCAGGTCGAGGCATCATAGCCGAGATATTTGAGATACGTCGCAAGCGGCAGCATCGCCATTTCTGGCGACGTAAAGCCTGGTAGAAGCACGACTTTCCGACCATCACCGCGCGGCGCAGTCGCGAGCGCTGGGGTTTTGAGGGGGAACTTCAAGAATTCTAACGGTGTCCCAAGCTCGCGCAGACTTGAAAGCAGGCTCGGCTTTTCGCAGCCGGTTGGCATTTCTTGGATCATGGTTTTCCTCCGCATTCTATATGGAGTACGCGGAATTCGGAGATTTAGATCTATCTACACTCGGAATTCGTGTGCGAAACTTACCAGTTTCCGATATTTTCCATGCTCGCCCAAGGTTCAATCGGCTCGAGCGGCTTCCCCTTTTGGAGCAATTCCACAGAGATCCCATCCGGTGAACGAACAAAGGCCATCCGGCCATCGCGTGGTGGACGGTTGATCGTCACGTCGAGCTTCTGGAAGCGCTCACAGGCCGCATAAATATCACCAACGCGGTAGGCCAAGTGCCCAAAGTTCCGCGCTCCGCCATACTCCTCCGAGTCCCAATTATAGGTCAGCTCGACCATAGGGATGTCCATTTGCGTGGGCAGTGTGCCGTCCGGGATGCCGCCGCAGCGCTCAATATCATCGGGCGATGCGAGGAAGACGAGAGTGAACCGCCCTTCCTCGCTATCATATCGCATAAGCTCTTTGAGCCCTAAGCCCTCGCCATAGAATTTCAGCGCTGCGTCAATATCGGTGACGCGCACCATTGCGTGCAAAAACTCAACGCTCATTTGTATTGCTCCTCAAGCCGGCGGATCTCAGACCTCAAAGTAGGCGGGCGATTGCGGTAGTAGAAAAAAGTAACTGCCGCGAGGAGGACCACATTGACCGCCATAATGATTAGGATGGTCAGGAAATCGCCGAGAATATTGCCGAGATTTTCCTGACGCACGGTCAGTTGGATATTGTCTTCGCCCCAATTATTCATGCGCTGCGTCATGCCGTAAAAGGCGGAAACGATCATCGGCAGCACGATGAGCGCAAAGAGCGCCGCGCCGCATTGATAGATGCCGAGACGTGGGCGCTCCGCATTGGCAAAGCTGCGTACAAACTCGTCACGCGGGATCTTGTCGCTGATCAGCCCCTTCTCGACATTCGAATCATAGACCTGCTGTCCCAGGTTCGGCGTGTTCACCCAGCGCCAAGCCAGAACGGCCGCCCACGCGGCAATCGGCGCGAACATCAAATAGTAGATCGGTGTGAAATTATCGACGAACATCCGTCCACCTCCCTGCGGTGGACATCTCGGGTGGTTAGACCGCCGTGTGCACCTTTTCATACGTTAGCATGGCGCGCTTCCGCGCCGTACCCCAATGGTAATTATGTAACCTACCGTCAGATGCAAGCGCGCGATGGCATGGAATGAGCCAAGCAATCGTATTTGCACCGATGGCAGTGCCGGCTGCGCGGGCGGCTTTCGCATTGCCCGCAACGCGCGCGACCTCGCCATAAGTCCATGTATCTCCAGCAGGAATTTCCAACAGCGCGCGCCAAACCTGGCGGCGAAATGGCGTTCCATACAAGGCAAGCGGGATCTCGCCGCCATCTCCAAAGACTTTCGCCGCCCAGCGCGACGCTTCCGTATCATCCCTCTGAATATCAGCGTTTTTGTATCGCGCTGCCATATCGGCAAAGACCTGATCCTCTTTATAGCCAGGATGCTCGAAGCCGGTCTTAGCGGCCGCGCCATCATCAACAAAGCCGAGCCCACAAAGCCCGCGTGGTGAAATCAGGAATACGCCTGTCCCAAATGGCGTTGAGGCCTTTCCAATTGCGAGTCGCGCCCCCTGCCCGGAGGATTTCGCTTCCCCCGGAGACAGAGCCTCATGCGCGACAAACAGGTCATGCAAGCGCGACGGTGAAGACATGCCCGTTTCAAATGTCGTGTCCAAGACGCTGGCGCCTTGGCGGAGTAAATCGCCCGCTTCGGCATGCGCGAGGCTCGCCTGATACTGTTTCGGGCTGACGCCAGCCCAGCGCGTAAACTCACGTTGAAAATGACTCGGCGATAGGCCCACCGCTGCAGCGCAGGTCCGAAGATCCGGCCAATCGCGCCAGGTATCCCCCAAGTGTTCTAGCGCGTCGGCCATGCGATCATAGGCAACACACCGCTCGTTCAAAGGCATCAATAAAGTCGTCATGACGGCACAATGCCAATCTCTCTATCGCGGCGCCACCCGTTTCTTGCGCAGCAATATCCATCGCCTAAATGAGAATCGTTCTTGACAATCATTCTCATAGGTTGCAAATCATTCGCATGATCATTTGCATGTGCCGCCGCATTAATGAGAAAGGTGTCCGCGAAGCTGTCGAAGCTGGCGCGCGGTCTCCAGAGGCTGTGCAAGCGCATCACGGGTGCGAATTCAATTGCGGCAAGTGCCGCTGCGCCATGGGCGAAGTCATCGCTGACTCACTCGAATCGCATGGATCTGAGCTTACGCTGGTCGCTGCCGAATAGGCATTTCCCGACAATTCACACACTTATGAGCGAACAAGAGGCGTGGTCCATGCTGAGTCACTCACCCTCTTCCTCATACCCAACCAATCGAAGCGGCCGAGCTTTGCGACCTTCGAGTTCTGCCCAACGCACGAGCGCATCTTCGCGGCCATGCGTGATCCAAAGCTCCTCTGGATCAACTTCGCGCACCGTCTCAGTCAATTCGTCCCAATCTGCGTGGTCGGAGAGAATCAGTGGGAGCTCCACGCCGCGTTGCTTTGCTCTTTGACGAACGCTCATCCAACCTGATGCGAAGCAAGTGACCGGATCAGGGAACCGGCGCCCCCATTTATCATTGAAACTCGCAGGTGGTCCGAGCACGATTTCTCCTCGAAACTGCTCGCTTTCTCCGCGTTGCCCTTTTTCTAGGGTTGCCGGACGTAGGTCACCAAGTTTGACCCCATGCGCCTCGTACAGCGTACAGAGTTTTTCCAGCGCGCCATGAACATAGAGCGGCCGGTCATACCCCGCCTCCCGCAACAGCGCGATCACACGCTGCGCTTTGCCGAGTGAATACACCCCCACCAGGTGCGTGCGATCTTGAAAGAGGGCCACACTGTGCAGAAGCTTCGCCATCTCGCCGCGATCGTCCGGGTGACGAAAGACAGGCAAGCCAAACGTCGCTTCGCTAATGAAGACATGCGTGCCCGGCACCACTTCAAACCGGCGGCAGGTCGGGTCCTGCCGCCGCTTATAGTCGCCGGTACAGACCATACGCAGGCCGCGCCACTCAACGACAACTTGAGCAGACCCCAGAATATGTCCCGCAGGCGCGAGCCATACAGTCACGCCATTGATCTCGACCGTTTCACCGAATTCGAGCGCCTGGCGGGTCGCGGTAAATTCCTCACCATAGCGCGCGGCCATAATGCCAAGCGTTTCCGGCGTGGCCAGGACAGCGCCATGACCGGCACGTGCATGATCCGCGTGGCCATGCGTGATCACAGCCCGATCGACCGCACCGCGAACGGGATCGATATAAAAATCACCGGGCGGGCAATACAGACCCTTAGGGGTTTCATGCAGTAACAAATCGGGACGGATCATGAATTCGATATACTCCGTTCGCGACGTTCGCACACTGCCCCATTTCCGCCGCTTGCAGCCGGTAAGCAAACGCGCCTAAAACATGCCTAAAGTGTTTGTCGAGGAGTATCAGAATGCGTCGTCTTGCTGCCCTAGCCGCCGGAGTAACACTAGCTCTCACCCCGATTGCCAGCGCGCAAGACTTCACGGCGAGCGATACAACCAAACGCGCATTAGCCGCTGGCTACAAAGCGCTCTTCACCTGCAGCGGCTATTTCAATGCCGGGCGCAGTCTCGCTGAGATTGAAGCGAGTGAACTGTCTGGGATCTATGTCGACTATCGTCCTGTCATGGAAGAGATCGGCGACGCGGAAATCGTTGAGAGCGAGAACACAGTAATCGTTGAATTTGATGGTTATTTGAACCCGCGCGCGGCGGTTTGGCGTCCTGGCATTGGATGCTCTCTCCTACCGATTGGCACGCCCCCAACCGCCACGGACTGGCTTCCAAGTCTGTTGAATATGCCGAGCATGGATGCGCCGGACAACACAACTGCGCTCGGCGATAATGTTACGCTAACCGAAAACACATTCGCGCTCGATCTGCTTGGCGTCCCGGTCAGCTTTGCCTTTGATGGCAGCACCTATGGCGACAAGACACGCACAAGTGCCGTCGTGGTCCTCCACAAGGGACAAGTAGTGGCTGAGCGCTATGCCCGCGGGATCGACCGAACTACGCCGCAACGCACGTGGTCAGTCGCAAAAGCGCTGACCTCTACGGTGATTGGTGCCGCAGTCTATCAAGGTGTTCTTGGCTTAGACAATGAAGCGGTGATCGCCGACTTCAATAAAGGCGGAGACCCGCGCCGGTTCATTACATTGCGCAACCTGCTCAATATGACCAGCGGGCTGGAGGCAAACACGCCCGGTTCACGCACAGACCGGTTATATTTTGGCGGAGCAAGCATCGCCGACACGCTGGCTGCGCGGTCGATGGAAGCGATCCCAGGCGCGCAGTTCAATTACTCCAATATCGATACGCTGATCGCCATGCGGTCACTTCGTGAAGCGTTGGGTGACGATGCCGCATATCGCGCCTTCCCTTACACCAATCTGCTGCACAAAATCGGGGCGCGTCATACGACGCTCGAGACCGACTGGAACGGCGACTATATGTCTTCATCTCAAGTCTGGATGACGGCGCGCGACATGGCACGGCTCGGACAGCTCTACCTGCAAGACGGGATGTGGGGCGGCGAACGCATCCTACCCGACTGGTGGGTGGACTTCGTGTCGACACCCACCTCGGCTCAGCCAGAGGTCGACTTTGGTTATGCCGGCTCGTTCTGGCTGATTGGCGGCGTGGATGGCGCCCCGGAAGATGCTTTCGCCGGACTCGGCAATCGCGGTCAGCACATGGTCATTGTCCCGTCACGCGATTTGGTCATCGTGCGCCGCGGCTTTGATATTGCTGGTGAGCCGCGGTTTGAGATCACACGCTTGGTCAGAGACATTGTTGCGGCCTTCGATGCCGCTGAGCGCGCTCGCCTCGCTGCCGAGGCGGCAGAAGCCAGCGAGCTTGAAAGCGAGTCCCAATAACGTTTCGAGTGATTTAATCGACGGGGTCGAGAAGCTTCGTAATCTGACGCGAGACGGTCTCTTCGAAACTCTGCATCATCGCCGAGCCCGCAATGTCGAAATTGAAGTCCTCAAGATAGGTTCGGCCATCTGGCGCGCGCTCACAAGACACATCCATCTGGAAGCGATTAATCTTGGCGACCATTGCTGGTTTGTAGGGCTTGGGAAGCGTCATGTTAAAAGCCAGCACGGCCCCGTCGGCCTTGTCTAGCGTGACGGTACCCTGCATCTTTTTCATCATCTTTTGCTCGGTCTTGTCCGCATCGTCCTCAGGTAGAGGCGTGAACGCATATGTCACCGTCGTTTCATCTTGCTGCGTCGCGGTGGCGTCGCTGGGAACCATTTCTGCAAAGTCGGAGCACCAAATGTCGCCATCGGCTTCGGAGTCCATCTCCTCCAGACCTTCTTTAAATTCAGCCGACAAATCACTCAGCGCCGGAGAGTAAACCTGGACCCGCTCCCCTTCCGGTTGACTTGGATCGATTTTCCCGGTCGCAACAATGCCTTCGCCCGAATAAGTCATTTCGTAAGCGTAGACCGGCCCCTCTTTCGAAACGGCCCGCATCTTGTCTAAGACAGGATCTGCGAGAGCTGGAATGGCAGCGGAAAGCGCGAAAGCGCACAATACGGTCGAACGGATCATGAGATCTCCTAATACTGAGATCCCCTTAAGACCTGTACATGTCTGAATGTCAGATGAAAAATCTGCAAACACGCGGCAGAATGCGCTAAATGTAATCTGGATGCCAGATACGATCGCCCCTCCATTCACCTTGCCGCAGCGGTTTGATCACTGGTTTGCGGATCGTGGATGGTCGCCCCGCCAGCATCAACTGAGCCTAACGGAGACCGCACTTCGAGGAGAGAGCGCCCTTCTTATAGCTCCGACCGGCGGTGGCAAAACCCTCGCAGGATTTCTGGCAAGCCTGATCGAACTCGCCGACAAGTCGAAGCGCAATTCAGACCGCCCTGCGCTTCACACGCTCTACATCTCGCCGCTTAAAGCGCTCGCCGTCGATGTTGCTCGAAACCTGACGACGCCGGTTGAAGAGATGGGTCTCGACATCAAGATCGAAACACGCACCGGCGACACGCCGGCCCATAAACGCCAGAGACAGCGCCGAACACCGCCCGACATCCTGCTCACAACGCCAGAACAATTGGCCCTCTTTATTGCCTCGGATCATGCGGCTGAGTTTTTCGCCGATCTAAAATGCGTGATCATTGATGAGATCCACGCCATCGCGCCGAGCAAACGCGGAGATCTCTTAAACCTAGGGCTCGCCACTCTGGCTCAATGGGCGCCAGCTTGTCGCTTCATTGGGTTGTCCGCGACCGTGCACGATCCAGCGGTTTTGCAGGCCTGGCTCGGCGTTCGCGGCGACACACCGAAATTGATTGAAGCCGAAGGCGGCGTCCACGCAGATGTCGACATTCTGATCTCAGACGAGCGCATTCCCTGGTCCGGTCACTCAGGGCGATTTGCTGTCGGAGAAGTCTATGAGCAAATCAAAGAAGCCCAGATGTCCCTCGTCTTTGTGAATACGCGGTCGCAAGCCGAGCTCCTATTCCAAGAGCTGTGGTCAGCCAACGAAGACGGCCTTCCAATCGCGCTCCACCATGGCTCCCTCGCGAAAGAACAACGCCGTAAAGTTGAAGCCGCGATGGCGGCTGGGCAGTTGAAGGCCGTCGTCTGCACCTCGACACTCGACCTTGGGATCGACTGGGGCGAAGTCGATCTCGTCATACAGATGGGCGCCCCAAAAGGCGCCGCGCGCCTGGTTCAGCGCATCGGCCGCGCCAATCACCGCATGGATGAAGCCAGCCGCGCGATGCTGGTGCCCACCAATCGTTTTGAAATCCTGGAATGCCGCGCCGCCGAAGACGCCGTCGAGGCCGGAGAGATTGATGGCGAGCCAATGCGAACAGGCGCGCTCGACGTCCTGGCGCAGCACATTATGGGCCGCGCCTGCGGAGAGGGATTCTCGCTCGAGGGCCTTTACGATGAGATCCGCATGTCAGCGCCTTATCACGCACTCGATTGGGAGGCTTATGAGCGCGTTGTCGATCTCGTCGCAACGGGCGGTTATGCGCTCAAAACATATGACCGTTTTAAACGGATCACGCGGACGCGCCCAGGTGAATGGCTCGCCCGCACCGCACGCGACCGTCAGCAACATCGAATGAATGTCGGGGCGATTGTTGAGGCGCGCCACTTAAACGTTCGTCTCGCGAGCCGCGTCGGAAAAGATAAAGCCGGGCAAGCGACAGGACGTGCGGCTCTACGCGCGGGCCGAAAACTCGGCGAAATCGAGGAGTATTTCATCTCGACATTGACGCCTGGCGACACGTTTCTCTTCGCAGGCGAGATTCTTCGCTTCTTAGGTGTGCAGGAAACCGACTGTCTCACGATGCGCGCGCCCGTGGACACCAATCCAGCCATTCCAAGCTATAATGGCGGGAAGTTTCCGCTGACCCAGTTCCTAGCCGGACGTGTCCGCAAGATGATCCATGATCGCAGCACCTGGTCCACCCTCCCCGACCAGGTTCGTGAATGGTTTGAGATACAGGATCTACGCTCTACGATCCCTGACGAAAATGAACTTTTGGTCGAAACCTTCCCGCGCGGGGACCGGTTCTTCCTGACCTGCTATCCCTTCGAAGGTCGTCTCGCCCACCAAACCCTTGGAATGCTCCTGACACGGCGCCTCGAGCGTATGGGCGCGAAACCGCTCGGATTTGTTGCGTCTGAGTACGCCATGGCGGTCTGGGCGATGGAGCCGATGGGCGATATTGATATGGAGACGCTTTTTGCCCCGGATCTACTCGGCGATGATCTGGAAGAATGGCTCGAAGAAGCGGTCTTGATGAAGCGCCACTTCGCACATTGCGCACAAATATCCGGCCTAATTGCGCGGCGGATGCCCGGTAGCGAGAAGACCGGTAAGCAAGTAACCTTCTCGACAGATCTAATCTACGACGTTCTACGCAGTCACGAGCCGGATCATATCCTCCTACAGGCCGCCCGCCACGATGCCGCCACAGGTTTTCTCGACATTCGCCGCCTATCCGACATGCTGATGCGCGTGCGCGGCAAGATCGTGCTGAAAGACTTGCCCAAGATCAGCCCATTCGCTGTCCCCGTCATGCTCGAAGTCGGCAAAGAACCGGTTCACGGCGCCAGCGTCGAAGAAGCCATCCTCCGCGACGCTGAGGCAGATCTCATCGCTGAAGCAATGGGTGAGATTTAGGAGCGTGGCTTCGAAAAACCTAAGGATTTGACGGCGTGAATATATGGGCGGGACTACCCAGCCGCCGCTGTCCTCGGCACCGGGATTACGCATCGAGCGATCGTACCAGCGCCTGGTGTTGATATCAGCTCAAACGAACCGCCCAATTCGTCCAAAGCGTCTTGAACAATTGAGAGACCTAGGCCTGATCCATTGGACTGCTCGCCACTAACACCATGTTGCATTACCTGTTCAATCTGCTGACGTGATAGGCCAGGACCGGTATCGCGAACTTCGATCGTAACGCTATCATCATGCTTCTGCGCCGAGACTGTTACTGTACCTTCCGACGTGTAGCGTATGGCATTAGCGACGAGATTGCTGACGGTCCGCATCAGCAAAACAGGGTCTGCTGAAACTGTGTCCTCAACCTCCAAGTGGCGTTTAAGATCAATCCCTTTAGCGGCGGCTTCACTGACGAACATCGCAACCACGGCATCCAAGACCAAAGAGATTGGGGTTTCGGTCTCATCGGATTGGGTTCCCTCGGCCCGTTTAGCTGCTGGCAGGTTCTTAGTCGCCAGAGCCTGCAAATACTCAAATGCCTCCGTTAGTGGTTTGCGTGCGTCGCTGTCTGCGGGGAGATTCTCATGCAAGGCGGCCTGCAGGGAGCTGAGCGGCTGCAAGATATCATGACTCACAGATTGCAAACGATTACGGTACTCAAAGGCCCGCAATCGTGCCCGCTCATAGGCGGATTGGCTGTCGCGCAAAGCCTCATTCAAGCGGAGTTTCTCGCGGGTTGCGCGAAGATCGGCGACAAGCGCTGCATCGCGCTCAATTCGGATCGCCGCGACATTTTGAGCGATGGCGATGGCGAACGCAATCGTTTCGATGGTCACCAGAATGCGCATCGTTCCAGGGATGCCGCCCTGCTGAAAACCAAATGTGTCTACCAGGACTGTGAAAGTCGCAGCCATCGTCAACAGCACAGCACTCGCTGTGAAGATCGTACCCCCTTTTTCATTATTGGCGACAGCCCAAATCCCAACCACGGCATAGAGTGCAACGCTCAAAACACGCGCGCCAAAAGACATCACAACAAAACTGTCGCGTGGAAACAGGCCAAACAGCAAATGTAGTAAAGAGACGAGAAGGATCAGCCTAATCGCCCAGAGCATCACTTGGTCGATAATCGGGGCCTTTAGCTTCAGATCAAAGATGTTACGGCTGAGCAGCAAAAGCCCAACATAATTCCATAAGTAGATCGCGTCTGTGAGGTGTTCTGTGATCTGATTTTTTGTCGGCACGAGATACTGATCAATATAGCCCTCAACCGACCATACCGACAGCAGGCTAACGGTGAGAAAGATACCGAGGCTGACGCTTAGCCGCCAGCCCGTCAAAGACCAGGTTAGAATGGTGAGAAAGAAGGCCGCCACCATAAATCCGTAGAAAAGCGATGACCATACGAGCTCGTATTTGTCAGCCAGCTCAAAACTACTGGGTGCCGCCACGCGGATCGGCAACATCGAGATATAGAGCCCCTCATAATGAACATAGAGTTCGGTTTTTTCGCCCGGCTGCAAAATTACGTCGGCGACCAAAATCCGATGATTAACCGGCCTATCCGAGAAGGGGTTGTCGTAAGAGTAATCCAGAAACTGATTGACCGTCCGTCCGCCATCAGGAGTCAGGTAGAGTTTCATCCATTTAAATGCGACCCGGCGGGTATCCACCCGAATGGTGATCGGTTCGACTTTGGTGTTTTCCAATTTCACACGCACCCAAGCTGGATCTGCCAGGGCGCCGAAGCTGATGTATCGGGTTTGAAGTTTCTCCCAATCGTCTCTTTGGCTGACGTCTAAAATCGTCGCATTCGCATCACTCGGATGCAATGCTTCGCCATACTCCCCTAAGAATGCGCTTGTGAACCCCTCCAAGGGGAGTGAGATGACGCCGTCATTTGGTGGAATAACGCCCTCTCGCGTGGCTAAAAGCGAACAAACGAATAGTGAAATCGCGGTCACTAAAGCGAGCGTCAATGGTACCCTGACGAAGGGTTTTCGAAAACCAGGCCAGGATCGGGACCAAAAGATAAGACGCTCTAGCATGCCGTATTCTGATCAAAACGTGCGCTAGCGGCCATGGGGAACGATACCCATTTCCACAACCCGCTCACAGCTGCGTTTGCTCCGCGATCAGGCCCTCACGTAACGCGTAGGCAATCAGTTCTGCGAGCGAGCTCACACCAACTTTTTCCATCAGGCTCGCACGATGTTTCTCGACGGTGCGCGGGCTAATGCTCAAGCGTTCGCCGATGCCGGCATTTTGGTATCCCATTGCGATGAGGGACAGCACTTCACGCTCTCGATTTGTCAGTGCCGTCTTGCCGGTTGCTTCTTCCAGAATCGCAAGCGCATCTCGCGCGAAATAACGCCCGCCCTGCAACACGGTTTCGAAACATGTCTTCATCTCGGTGGGGCAACATGACTTAAGAAGAATGCCCTCAACCTCAGCATCGAGCCAGTTCGCGAGGACCCCAGCTGAGGTAAATCCCGTCAATAAGACAACCGAGGTTTGTTTGCTCCAACGCCGCGCCTCCGCAAGGACTTCAATACCTTTGGCATGCGGCATAGCAGAGTCCAGCACAAGCAAGTCTGGCTGATGCTGTTTAACGGCGCTGATCGCACTTAAACCATCTGCAACTTCAGCGGCGACGGTAATCTGACCAATCTCGGCCAGCACATTTTTTACACCTTCACGAACGATTGCATGGTCGTCAGCAAGGACAGCTAGATGAATAACGTGCTCGATGGGCGCTCCCCTCTTTTTGAACGCAAGACCATTTATGGCAGATTTTTAAGAGTAAAAACAGGCACTCGGGCGATTTCTATGATCGAGCATATGTCGATCAAACCATCCCTAGACCGAAATTGGGTATCCATCCCCATATCGATCATCAGGCCATTCGCTACCTTCAAATCCGTTCGCAAGCCACAGAACCGAGAGTGAGGACAACGCTTATGGCACGGAAAACATCAAACACATTTGCACTTCTTTTTGCCGCAGGTAGCGTCGCCTTATCCGGCTGCGCAGCAAGCTCTGGCACAATGGGAGAAATGGCCGCGGCAGCAATGGGCATCCCCGTCATGCCAGCCTTTCTTGAAGACCAGCAAATGGTTCCACGGACTGCGTCGATGGCCATAGATGGGATCTGGATGATCGATAATATTCAGAAACGCGTGCGCTTTGATGGCGGGCGCTCTTATGCTGTAGATGGGTGGCTACACGCCCTCTCCTTGCGCGTCCAACCAAACATGGTTGTCGTTAAAGACATAACGCAATCGTCCGCTGGCACGTATAGCGGACAGGATCTCCCCCTCATGGGGCCCGTGACTTATTCATTCCTTCCGAATGGGAAGATGCAAGGCGCGGTTAAAGGGATCGCAGGACCTGTAACAATTATCCTGACCCCGATGGCAATTGATCAACCGGACCGCCTCAGGAGTGAACTACAAGCCGCTGGTCTCAACGCCGCCGCTTGGAATATTCCCGGGCCACAACCTGGATATGTCACACCACCCTCGCAGCCCGTTCCAATCGAGTCGCCACCGACTGACCCAGATCCCGTGCCTGTGACAGATCCGGAGACTGGGACAGAACCCGACACCGAAGACTGCGTTGTGATCGGCATCGGTGCCGATGGCGCCCCGATCTGTGCCTGAGCGTCAGGCCCAATAAAACCCCAGAGTTTCAGGAGAAAACCAAAATGTTTGAGCGTCTTACAATCGTTTCCACCGCTGCACTCATGACCGGTCTTGCATCGGCTGCGCAGACAGCCCCTCCGGGCAACCCCGCATGCCAAATGACCTCACCTGTCGTTGCAGATATGACCCTTGCCGGGCCGCTATCGTGCGGTCGGACAGATTTCGAGTGCATTCTTAGCGGCAAAAGCCGCCTAATGACCGTGCTCAATCAAATCCCTGCCGCGTGTCAGGACAATCTCGATATCTATGTTCCAGGTACGAATGATGAGAATGGAAACTGGAAACAGTTCAACGCGATGTTTGGAAAAGCCAATGGTCGGGGTCACATTGTTCTTAAGTACAGTGCCGCGCGGGACATTCATGAGTCTTTGGGAGTGTTCGAAGCGGGTGCATATGATCAATCCACAGCAGATGCCTTTAGGTCATTGAGCTTTGTCCTTTCGACCATCAAGTCTGAATGGTCAGACGCCGATGTAGACGTTTTCGGGCACAGCAAAGGCTCTCATGCCGTCTCGATGGCCGCGCAACATGATAGTGATGACATCAACTACGCTCAATTCTTCGCGTTTGCGCAGCCCGGTCGAACCGCAGTTGATATTGATGGTGATGGGCCGATGAAAGCGGCTAAGCTCGGCACGCCAGGATACATCGAAAAACTGAGTGACAATCTCGTCGGAATTACGTTCGACAATGATGAAGTCGCCCAATACAAGGGCATTCGATCATCAGCGCTGGTTATGCCCGAAAGCTGGGCTTATCCGGGGCAGCTCAATACCGAACGAGCAACCGGCACCGTAAAAGCATCGCAGGTACGTATCGATCATCATAATAATTATGGCGGGCTCTATACTTATGGTGACGAAGAGAATGACCCGGTCGCCGGCGAAGGGCCAACCTCGGTCACCTTTCCCTACTGCTCCAGTGGCGGAAAGGCCTCGTTTGAAGACACGTCGAAGTATATTGGCTGCTCTAAGCGCAAACATACCTATGTGCCGTGGTTCTGGGGACATCCTGGATGTGAGAGCGCCGCCTATACGATTATGAATGGCGCGGTGGGATCAAAGCACAAGATTGGCGCGTCGGGGCCACGGAAATCAAACTGCGGTGAGTCCCGCACGCCGTTCGAGGTGAGCGTGCGGGTGAAGTATAAAGTTACTGTGCCGGATCCTAAGGATTGCGACTATCGACTTAAGATGGAATTCCGACGTCCAGGTCAATCCGCTGGTGAAGGCGATGTTTGGTTCGACAAAACCTTTGATAAAAGCAAAGACGATAAGTGGTATTATAACGTCTCGAATGCACAGTATTTCGACTACAAAACCACCGCGGATATCACCAACAAATTCTATCTACACATAACGGGAAGCATGTCTGAGAGTGGCAGACCGGTTTATGATTGTCAGGGTGTTAAGCCAGCGCGGGCTTACATCCGCTATATCAAAGTGCGATATACACACCCTATCACAGGTGTGACGCACTCCGAATATATCGTTCGCGGCGCAACCGAGGGCTCCAGCTATCCTGTCGGCAAGATCGCCGGAAAAGAGAATGTTGCCTGGAAAAAGGGAAGTACAGGAAGGTCCCGCCAGACCTGGGATCTATATTGGAGCAAAGGGCAAAAAGCGCTCGAAATCGCCGGCGTGGCGAATGAGGGGTATAACGGCACGTTCTACAAAAAAGTCTATTTGATGGATTAGCGATGGTTCTCTCGGACAGACGGCGGAACGCCTCACTTTAAGGTTCGCCGTCTGTACTCAAAGCGCCAAAACCAGAGACAGAAAAGCCCGATACAACTTGACCGGTCTTTCATGACGTGTGATTGGCGGAGCTTGGCAATGTTCTGAGTTCTAAACACTAGATTTACTCGCAAACAATTAGCGGCCAGTATTCAGAGTGGCGCACTGTTGTAAGAGACTGGGTAAGTCGTCTTCCCCAACGAGCCCTCTTGTAGGAATGCCCTCTTTTGCTCGCGTTTCTGGATCAGCGATTTAGACTCAATGAATTACACGCTCAGCAAGCCCCAATGCGCGTCAGCTTCGATACTTTCCAAATATAGGTATAGCACGACTTCAGATACGTGCTGCGCCATCGCTCAACCTAATACAAACTTTATTTAATATGTTGTTTTGTGCCTTTAAGAGTCTCTTGCATTAGCGTTTATCCGTTGCGTTATTGGCACAAGACATGAGGTATAGATGATTTCGAAAGAGACAAGGGACAAAAGCTGCGACAGCAACACCAAGACGTGGTGGTTACTATGCATGTGGGCTGGAATCTTCCTGGTTATCGTTATTCAGTTCTCTCGTACTGATGCCCAAGCCGCAACGCCTCAGCAGGCAGTCGAACTCACTGCGCAAGTTGCGAGTGACGATCTACCATCACCGAGGAACTGCATACCGATCAAAGCGGCGATGGCGATGTCAGCTGAGCGCAGTCCAAATGTATTTGCATCTAGCGCAATTGTTGATCGCGCGAGGTCTGATGCGACGATCGCGCGATCGCTGGCCAGGCCTCAGATCTCAGTCTTCGGAAGGACACAAACCGGAGATGGCGGGCTCACTGGGAACGCGTTGGAAAACCAGATTGGTCTTCGCGCATCTCAGCGAATCTTCGACTTCGGCGATGCTCGTCTCGCGCGGGCATCTTCTAAAGCACGTATCAACGCCGCGATGAGCAACCGGTTGTCAGTGGAAATCCAGACGGTCCGCCAAACCGCAATATCTTACCTCTCTGCTTTGGAGGCGATGGCACGGTTGAACATAATCAAGGACCGAGAGTCATATTTTCAAAATTTACTCACAGCAAATGAGAACGCACTCAAAAATGGTTATGTTACGCGCTCTCAGGTGGCTGAAATTTCGGCTAATCTTGCAGATGCGCAAGCCGAACGCATTGAGTTCGAGTTCCTGGTCGATCGTTTCGCACATGAGGTCTCCATCGATATCAATCAGCCAGTGGCGTTTTGTGAAAATGAACTGCCAAGCTTTGCGATATCAGAGCTTGAGTTCAACGATGTCGATGTAGAAGCCGCTCTTCTGAACAATCCCGACATCATGCGCGCAAATGAGGATATTGACGCGCTCGATTCTGATCGCAAACGCGAACGGCTCAATCGAACGCCCATCATCGAGGCTGTTGGTATTACGTCTTACTCTTACATTGATCAGAGGAATGAATGGGAGTATCGAGATCGCTTAGGTGTCGATGTGTCTATCCCCCTTTTGTCCGGGTCAGCTTTGTCGGCACGCGTACGGGGAGCTGATGCAGATCTCTCTAGAGCCAAGTTTGAACGTGAGCAGATACGGCGAGAGCTACACGAGGACATCACGTTGACGCACCGCGACTTACTTTCCATTTGGGCACAATATGAACGCCGCAAACACGTTGAGGCAATGCAACTCGAAAAGTTCAAAGCCGCCAAACTCGAGTTTGAAAGCGGAATGAAGACACTCCCCGATCTAATCGAAGATCGTCTCGAGTATGAGCAATCGCGCCTGGTGACCGAGAGCTTGAAGTACGAACGCCTACGTCAGCAGGTGAACCTGCTGGCGCTCACAGGAAGACTGGCTGAATAAAGCCCTACTCTCTGAAAGTTTTGGCAACCGCGTCTTGCGCTGGTTTTACAAGATAGGAGAGCACTGTTCGGCTCTCCGTGCGGACCAAAGCGTCTACCGGCATTCCAGGATAGAGCTGCACATGCGCGGGTAGCTCTGCGGCCAAAGGCAACTGAACCACGCCATTATAGTAAGCGAGGCCTAGATTTGGATCCTCAATCGCGTCGGCTGAAATCGTAAGAATTATTCCGTCAACTTCAGGCGTTGTATTCTGATTAAAGGCGGAAAGACGAAGCGTCACGACCTGCCCCGGTGTCACTTTGTCTATGTCCTGTGTTAGAACTTTTACATTCGCCACCAGACGGTCATCTTTCGGAACGATATGCATGATTGGCTCGCCAGGGGCAATGACTCCGCCAAGCGTATGAGTTGTAACGCCGACAACTCTCCCCATGCGCGGCGCCGCGATTTCCATGCGTTTCAACCGATCATCAATAGCAACGCGCTGCTCAACGAGTTCGGCGATCTCTGCTGTGACAACTGAAAGCCTAGCCAGCACTTCCTCGCGAAATGTGTCTCTAATCCGAAGACGTTCAATCTCCGTTTCATGAATTTGCGCATCTATTCGCGCAAGTTCTGCTGTCTGCGCTTGAACCGCTCCTTCGATAGAAACCTTCTCCCGGCGCAGCGACAATACCTGGGCTTTTGGCGCGAGTTGTTCATTCATAAGAAATTCGATTGATGAAAGCTCTTCGCTCAGGATCAGCAATTGCTGGCGCTTTGAGGCTATATCAGCCGAGACGCCCGTTTTTTGACGCAAAAGTTGTTCTTCACGGTTCCGCAAAACGGAATTCTGATTGTCTAAGCTAGTTCCGCGCGCATTTCGATACACTGCTTGGTTTTCGAGCGATCGCAACAGGCTTGTGCCAAGTCCGAGCTCGTTTGCGCCTGGACGCAGAACTTCAGCATCCAAACCATCTCGTTCTGCAACCAATCTTGCTTCTTCCGAAATCAGATCGATTAGTTTAGCATCCATTGCCGCTCGCGCTGACACAATCGCCGTGTCATCCAAGGAAATCAACGCTTGACCCGCTTCAACTAAATCCCCTTCTCGAACATGAATATCGGCGACAATGCCTCCCTCAAGATGCTGAATCGCCTTGTTCTGCGACTCGACCACGATCGTTCCAGAAGTAATAATCGCGCCTTCGAATGGAGCCAGGATCGACCAGGTGAGCAAGCCGCCAAATACAGCACCAACGATCACGACCGCTGCAGAAAAGTAGTTCCGAACACTTTTTTCATTGTGGGCTCGGCTCATGCGCGTTCTCTAATGCTGGAAATATTGCTTTCTTTGCGATCAGACAATCTCGTAAGCACGTCGCCACGATCGCCAAACATTCGGCATTCTCCCCCGTCTAGTACGAGGAGTTTTGTGCAAGCAGCTAAAACATTTGGACGATGAGCAATTAGAACAACGGTCGCACCGCGCGATTTGAGGCGCTCCAAGCACCTCAGCAGAGCTTTGTCTCCGACTGAATCAAGATTGGCGTTAGGTTCATCAAGTACAACAAGATTGGGTGTGCCGTAGACGGCTCGGGCAAGACCAATACGCTGTCTCTGTCCGCCCGATAGATACGCTCCACCCTCCCCAATCTCTGTCTCATATCCCTCAGAAAGTTGAAGAATAAGCTGGTGACAATCGGCTTCTTTGGCAGCAGCAAGCACCGCTTCACTATTCGGTTCGGCGACGAAACGTGATATATTTTGAGCGACATTTCCAGACATGAGCTTCACCTCTTGCGGAAGATAGCCGAGCTGGGGTCCGAGAGTTTCGGATGGCCAGCGCGAAATGTCTCCTCCATCAAAGCGGACATGCCCGCGGTCAGCACTCAGCGTTCCAGACAAAACCCTCGCAAGAGTGGATTTGCCTGCACCGCTATTGCCAAGCACGCCCAGGATGTCTCCGGGTCGCAAAGAGAAGTTTATATCTTTCAAGATCGGTGCGTGCCCCTCTGCTTTTGAGACATACAACTTTTCAACCGAAATATGTCCCTCTATTGGAGGGAGCTCCAAGACTGAATCATCTCCCGGCAAGTGGTCCAGAGCGGTCTGCAGAGACGCCCAAGCTTGGCCGGTGGATACAATCATTCGCCACTGGTTTAGGGTCTGTTCGATTGGAGCAATAGCACGGCCCATAAGAATCGAAGCCGCAATCATAGCTCCAGGCGTCGAGAGCCCGATGATTGCCAAATAGGCTCCAAGCCCCAAAATCGCAGATTGCAGAAACAACCGGATCGCTTTGGTCGAAGCAGTGAATCGCGCGAGAAGCTTACTAGCCTTGTCGTTCTCGGCGTCCGCGTGATCCAGTGTTTTCCGCCAACGCGTTTGAAGAGCTGATCGCATGCCCATCGCATCAATGACATCGACATTTGCAGCGAGTTCTCGTGCGAGTTTCTCTGCTTCACGATCACCGGCATCAGCGCGAATACTGGGCGTTTTAGTTATGAACCGATTGATGAGGGCGAGGCCCACCAAAACGAGCGTTCCAAACAATGCCCAAACCCCAAATGACCAATGCAACATGAACAATGCGGCATAGAAAAGAGGCGCCCAAGGCAGGTCCGACAATGCTGGTAACGCCGGGCTGCTTACGAAACGTTTGATGGCTTTCAGATCACTAAGTGTTTTATTAGATGACTGGCCTCGATCAGACGCTGACTTTTGCAAGACGGCCGATAGGGACGCATCTGCGAGGCGATCTTCAATCTGAGAAGCGACCGTGCTGAAAACGCTAGAGCGTATCCAGTCTAGAATTGCCAGGGTCGCATACAGCGCGCCGACGAGTATGGTCAGAGAGACCAAGGTTGGAACCGAACCACTCGCTAAGACGCGATCATATACTTGCAACATGTAGAGTGGTCCGGTCAGCATTAAGACACTGATGACAAACGCTAAGGCACCGAGCCCTAGAAAGGCTCGCCGAGACTGACTAACGGCAACGTAAACAGCCGACTTTTTCCGTGTTTTCTTAGACATTGCGAGTTATGCAATCTCCACCCATAAATCGTCTGGAACGATTTCGGGCGCAACATGCATGGGAACAAACGCGGCACTCTCTTCTTCGCATTCGACTGATTGCACTTCAACCTGCGCATGCTTGGCGTCGAAATACCAATCCTCATTGGGGCCCAGCTTGATCGTGTGATAGTCGTTTTCGAGGATAACATCGAGGTCAAGCTGATCCTCGTTCAGCCATTTGGCGACAATTTCCTCTTCGCTTACTTCGACGCGATTTCCGCTGATCTGCTCGTTAGACTGTTTAACAGTGTTCAAAACATGCCCTGAACTATCGGGAAGCACTATTGCATCCTGCTTGACCCAATCTTCCAGTAAATCTTCCACTTGAGCATCATCAAGCTCCACAAACTCGTATAAGCGCTGATGTCCCCATCCGAACTCGTAAGAATTGATCATTCCAAAGTGCTCATGAGACTGCGCCAACATCTCGTCGATATGAGTTGTGATTAACTCAAGCCTCATATCTCGTGAAATCGCCAGTAAAGACGGATGACTGGTCTCTGCAAAATCCAAGGCCGCGTCAGCAACATCGACACTGCGACCGTCAGCAAATACGGCAACTGTTTCGCCGAAGAGTGTGGCATACTCGTTCGGCTGAACACCTTCAAATGTCGAGCTTGAGAGCGAAAGCGCCAAGAGGCCGGCATCGGTAACACTTTGCAGTTCACCGGCTTCGCTGATGCCATTGCCGTTTGAATCGGTCCAGATCAAAAATTCTGAGAATTGCTCATCGGCGGCACTGAATAGCCCATCATCATTGGTGTCGAATGCAGCCAAGCCTTCCAAATCGGTCAACGCTCCTGGTAGATCATCAATAAATGAGATTTCAGCACCGCTTGAAATCCGCCCATCTCCATTGCGATCTAGCGCCAGTATGGCATCGCCATGATCGATCCAAGCACCAGTCTCGATTTGTCTGTCGCTATCGAAGTCGAATGAGACCGATTGATCGCGGAAGTATAAACCATCGTCATCCATATCGAAGATAATTGGCGGCAGAGAACTGTCGGCCTGGTTTCTAATCTCTGTCACGTCCCAGACTGTTCCATCGTCAAAGACGATGCGTTCAATCTGATCACCCGATGAGCCATTCAACGTATTCCAGACTGTAATTTGGTCCGAACTGTTTGCGAAGGTAATGATCAGGTCATCGCTTCCGGCACTCGCGCGATTCATAATCACATCAGCGACAGCGACTCCACGAATGTGAAGTTCATCCGTATCGCGATTACCATTGTCTTCAATCTCATCAACGCCATCACCGGCATTGAAGATATAGATATCAGAGCCGTCTCGCCCATTCAGCGTATCATTCCCGAGACCACCCTCAAGCGTCTCATCATAGTTGAACCCGGTGATCAAATCATCGCCAGCGGTTTGCTGTTGAGCAAGCAAATCAGCACGAACATCTGCCATCGACCAAACCGTGCCATCATCGAAGACAATCTGCTCAATCTGATCATCGGCTGAGCCGTGCAGTGTATTCCAAACCGTGATTTGGTCACTCGAACCAACGAACGTGATCAACAGATCATCCCCGGTCGTTGTGGTTCGAGTCAGAATGACATCAGCTGGCGTATAGCCACGGATGTGCAATTGATCATTGTTACGATTACCATTGTCTTCAATCTCATCAACGCCATCACCGGCATTGAAGATATAGA